>Ga0114930_10000393_pt1 | contig 46419 bp, 51 predicted proteins | sample AnhtaG_FD_87300 | JGI IMG/M metagenome (GOLD analysis project Ga0114930, IMG submission 87300) | Deep subsurface microbial communities from Anholt, Denmark to uncover new lineages of life (NeLLi) - Anholt_01485 metaG | ecosystem: Environmental > Aquatic > Marine > Oceanic > Sediment | place...
CCGGGAAGGTACCCAGTTCCGTAAGATTTATTGTGGGCGTAATTTTATAAACGCATATGCGTACTACTCTGTTGCGCGCGATAGCCACTGCTGCTGTCGCCGCCCCGCTCGCCCTGTTTGCTCCGGCGATGGCGTCGGCATCCGTTGTCTACAATGCGATACCGGACCCGCTCGCTCCAAATTATCCGAGCCAACCATTTCAGGCACAACAAACTAATGAGTTTGGTGATTATGTGCATCTCGGCGGGACAGACAGGAACCTCACTACGGTTGGTGTGACTATGAGCAACTGGGCGCTCGCATCCACCCCCGCAAATCAGACTTTTTGTGCGGCGAGTATCTCGAACTGCGACGGCACAGGCTTTTTCTGGCCGATTACCGTAAATGTTTACAGCAACCACTTGGGTGGCAATGGCGTACCTGACCAACTTCTCGCTACAAAAACCGTAACGCAGCATATACTCTGGCGCCCAGAGGCAGATCCGACATGCCCCAACGGCGGTACAGCATGGAGAGCTGTAGACAATAATTGTTACAACGGCTACGCCTCTAACATAACGTTCGACCTTTCCGACCTAAATGTGGTATTGCCTGACGATGTCATTGTTGGCTTTGTCTACAATACACAGACCTACGGGCCGCAGCCGACTGGTGTTGATGGTCCGTATAACTCCCTTAACATTGCAGTACCGCCGAATGACCCAGTGACGACTGGCACCGACGACAGCAACAGCGAAGTGTTTTGGAACACCAACACTGCCGGTTGGTACGCCGATGGCGGCGCGGCGGGCGTAGGTATCTTCCGCAAGGACACAAATTGGTCTCCCTACGGCACAGTGTCTATGCAAATTAATGCCATCACTCCGCCGCTGCCGGGCGCGGTGCATATCTTTAAGTTCATCGATGGCGTACAGGCTACTCCGGCCAATGCCAACAACGTATCCTTCCCAATGTTTACGGCGACGTACAACGCGCCGTTTAGTCTCAACCCCAACGGATGGAACCCGGCCACGCCTGACCAGCCATACGAGGCATCAACCAACGCGCTCTCTGCGGGCGCGCAATACACCGCCAACGAGGACCTCTCGACCAGCCTAGTCGGCGCATCGTGCGACGGCACGCATACCTACGAGTTGGTGGGGTATACCACGGGCAGCTCTCTTGCAGCTGCACAACTAGCAGTGCCTACCACGACCGTGCCGACAGTTACTATCGATGGCGACCAGTACATCATTGTTTGGAACCACCTGTGCCCACCAGTACCGACTATCAAAGTCCACATTGTTAAGTATCTCGACAACACGCTCGCAACTGCGGCATCGTCGAGCAACTACCAGTTCCCAATGACTGCTACATGGCACACTGCTAACTTGAGCGGCGGCGCCACCTCGACAGGCAACTATGTCTTGGGCAACTTCCACGGCGGTGCGACCGACCAGTACGGTGCCGACACGTCGCCAATGCAGGTGCTGGCCAACTACAGCACCGCCGAAATAACCAACGACATCGACAACTCGAGCCAGGTGTTGCCCACGAGCGCACAGTGTGCGTCGGGCAAATACCGCTTGCTCGGATACAAGACCAGCAACACAAGCTTTGCCGATGCGGCGGCGCAGGCGACGACCAGTAGCGCAGAGTTCTTTAACCTCTCGAGCGATAGGTGGGTAATTGTCTACAACGAGACCTGCCCAACGGGGCCTGTCCCGCCACCAACTAACGCGTGCGCGACACCGGGCGTTGCGCCACAGGGTTGGACACTCCGCAACGGTACGGCTAACAAAGATGTTGTAGTGCTCGCTTCGTACACCATGTTTGTCGGCAACGGTGGCAACGACGTCGTAAGTGCGGGCGACGGCAACTACATTGTCTGCACGGGCTCTGGCAACGATGTTGTCAAAGTAGGCAACGGCACCAGCGTTATCGACACTGGCGCGGGCAACGACACGGTCAAGACTGGCAACGGCGACATGTGGGTATCGACCGGCGACGGCAACGATGTTGTCTCGACCGGCAGCGGCAACGACACTATCGACCTCGGGTCGGGCAACAACTCGGCAACTACTGGTGCGGGCAACGACACGATTACTGCGGGCAGTGGCAACGATGCAGTTGCTGCGGGCGCAGGCACCGACACCTGCAGCCTTGGCGGTGGTAACAACGCCAAGGCGAGCTGCGAACTCTAGGAGTAGTGGCCCGGGTGGCCGTGCTAGACTAAATGGTATATGAAGAGGCTTGCCTATGCTCTAGTGCTACTCGGCAGCTTAACGGTGGCGACCCCCGCTTTGGCTAGTCACTCATGGAGTGGATACCACTTGGCCCGCACAGCTAACCCATTTACGCTTCGGCTGGGTGACAATGTAACGAGCGCGTGGGATTCGTATCTCCTAGCCGCATCTCTGGACTGGACTACGTCAAATACGCTCGACACAAGTGTTGTGCGAGGTTCCACTACTGCAAGGACGTGCAGGGCGGTATCTGGCACCGTGCAGGTATGCAACAGTGCCTATGGGAACACGGGGTGGCTGGGCGTGGCACAAATCTGGATAAATGGGTCGCATATTACTGCGGGCATCGTCAAACTTAACGACACCTACTTTAGGACGAACACCTACAACACGCCTGGCTGGCGACGCATGGTTGCCTGTCAAGAAGTTGGCCACACGTTTGGTCTTGGGCATCAGGACGAAGGCTTCTCTAACGCCAACTTGGGTACGTGCATGGACTACACCAACAACCCGGCGCGCAACGATGGCGCGGGAGACAACCTGCGCCCCAACACACACGATTATGACCAACTCGAGTTAATATACGCGCACCTCGACACGTTTAACTCGTACGTTAAGGCAGGGGTCTCTACCGGGTTTGCCAAAGCCGCGCTAGAGAGCGCGCTGGCGAACAACGACATCTCAAACATTTCTGGCTTACTACCGACTATGCCCACCACTCCGACAATTCCGGCAATCCCAGAGGTCCCGAACATTGCAGAACTTGTCCCAGAGGTCTCTGACTGGGGGAGTGCGGTGGGCGTTGACGTGCGTGGTCGTGTCGACGAGTTCGAGCGCGACTTTGGCAGAGGTCAAAAGGTGCTCACCCATGTGTTTTGGATCCAAGAATAGGTACGCACACGCATGAGACGTCGTAGGACACACAAACACAGTCACTTGTTCGAGGCGACCGCTATTGCGGGCGGGATAATGATTTTGGTCCTGGCAGCGTTGGGGATTAGCTCGTCGGGGCCGACATTTACTGCGGCGGTGCTCCATAGCGACATTGTCGCCTTTACCAATATCGAGCGTGCATACAACGAACTAAACTCGCTGACAGAAAACTCGGTACTCAATGCTGCAGCACAGGCCAAGGCTAACGACATGGCGGCAAAGGGATATTTCTCCCACACGGGACCAGACGGCCAGTTGCCGTGGCACTGGTTTGTTGAGGCGGGGTACGACTACCGCTACGCGGGCGAGAACTTGGCAGTGCGTTTTAGCGACAGTCGCGAAGTGGTAAACGCATGGATGGCGTCACCCACGCACAAAGCCAACATCGTTAAGCCGCAGTACCAAGAGATAGGCATTGGTGTTGCCGAGGGTGTGTACCAGGGTGTGCCAGCTACGTTTGTGGTGCAGTTCTTTGCTTCGCCCTCCGTAGCTTATAGCGAAGGACGGGGTACGCCGCAGGTGGGCAGCGAACAGCCAGTCTTGGCGACTGCACAAAACTCTGCAAAGCCCGCGCCAACGTCGCCCAACCCCACGGTCGCGGGCGCCGAGACAGTTGCCGTGCAAACCTCGACCAAGTACGTGTCTATAGTGAGCCTCATCACGAACTTCTTTAGTATGGCGTTTCGCTCGCTTACGGCGAGCGCGATTACTGCCGACCTGCCTGCGCAGGCAGGCGGCATTGTTGTTGGCGAGGGTGTCGGCACCGAGCGACCATAAAAGGTAATGCTAAACTAGCAACATGAAGCTGCTTGAAAAAGCCAAACTCTTGCTGTTGCCCAGCCCCGGCAACTCATACCGCCCCAAGGCGTTGTCTAAAAATACGGTCGCGTTCTTCCTTGCGGTTGTGTTGGTGTCCGAAGGCTTGTTTGTATCGAGTATTTTTGGCGTCAATCCATCCGAGATGCTGCTCTCCTCCGTCGCGGCAGCACCCATCCCAGCACAAGGGCAGGGCGCGGTCGGACAGACTGGCGCAGTGGTTAAGGCAGTTGCAACGTACCTCTCTCAACCCCTAACGGTGACCGACGCGATTTTGCTGCTTGTCGTACTCATACTGTCGGCGCTTATTGCTATAACGACGCTCAAACACGCGCATATTCAGCCTGGAGATTTGACTTTGCCAGCACTCGTGGTCGTGGGGATAGCCCTAGTACTCTTGGGGCTCAACACGTGGTATGGTGGGACGTATGCAATCGCATAAGCTACAAGTTGGTATAGCCGTCGTCGTCGCACTGGCGGTTGTCGCATTATTTTTCGCATTTAGTAACCCATTTACATCCACCAGTTCTATGACAGCAGATAACGTGTCACTTAGTCAGACTCCTGCCAACAACGACGGACAGTCGCTTGTTGTTCAAGACGAGGTCGTCGGCACTGGCGCCGAGGCAACCGCAGGTCAGACAATCACCGTTAACTACACCGGTAAGTTGCAGAACGGCACCGTGTTTGACTCATCGGTCGGCAAACAGCCATTTACCTTTACGCTCGGCGTTGGTCAGGTTATCAAGGGTTGGGATCAGGGCGTGCAGGGCATGAAGGTCGGCGGCAAGCGCTTGCTTATCATCCCGGCTCCGCTCGCGTATGGCCCTAACGACTACGGTCCTATCCCCGGCAACTCGACACTTATCTTTGAGGTCGAACTCCTCAAGGTCGGTCAATAAAAATCCTCAAGAAACAAAAGTGCAAAACCCCGCTGTACAACCAGCGGGGTTTTGGTATGGTTGGTTGCAGAGGAACGTTCGCAGTGAATGTTAGTCGACAACGGCATGGAGGATGCCAATGTGTGACTATTCGATTACAGCCAAGAAGCAGCTTAAGGCTGCCAAGGGTCAGGATATTGTCAGCAGCAAGTTCGGCGGCATCTCGAGCACCGGCTTCGCCCCCAAGGGCAGCGACGGCGAGACGGCGGTCTGCCTGCTCCCGGGTACGGAGCTCGCGTTCAAACGCGATGTCATGATCGGCGGCGCCAACTACGGCCGCACGGCGCGCTTCCGCCAGCTCAACAAGGAAGCAGCGAGCATGCACCACGACCATCTCGAGTTCGCCAACGGCAACCTGGTCGTTCTCGGCCACCTCGACGTCGGCCTCGAAGCCACCGTGCTGCAACTCCCCGCACCTCCGAAGACCGCGGCCGAAGCGGCCGAGCAGAAGCGCGCCGAATACATCGGCTGAACCTTCAATACCATCGGCGTCAGTCCCGCATCCAACCACGTGTTGGTGCGGGGCTTTTTCTTTTCGTGTTCATTCTGTTGTTTTGCAAAATGACGGAATGACTTATTATTCTAGTTTTTTGCAAAATTACAGAATAAAGAACTTTGTGTTAGATTGCTCTCATGCAGGGCAAGTTGTTTACCATCACGCACCGCTCTGGTGCGGCTCGCGCTGGCGTGCTGCGCACACCCCATGGCGATATAGAGACGCCCGCCTTTGTCGCGGTTGCTACCAAGGCCGACATCAAGGGTGTGGAAACGGCCAAGTTTGGTGCGCTCGGCATCCAAACACTCATCGCCAACACGTACCACTTGTACCTGTCGGGCCTCGATGCGGTAGAGAAGGCGGGCGGTGTGGCCGACTTTATGGGCTTTAAGGGCCCGACCATGACCGACTCGGGCGGGTTCCAGGTCTTCTCGCTCGGTACTGGGTTTGGCAAGAAGATTTCAAAATTTGTTGGGGAGCCGGTACAGGAATCTCCCTCCGCTCCCCTTGGCAGCTCGCAGCGCTCGCTTCAGGAGACACCTGTACCGGCTTTCTATGACGAAGAGCTAGCTACGAGTCACGGTAAACTTGCCATTGTCGACGACGAGGGTGTGTCGTTTACCAGCCACATCGACGGGTCGCTTCATCGTTTTACTCCCGAGCGCAGTGTTGAGATACAGCACAAGTTGCGTGCGGACATATTCTTTGCCTTTGATCAGTGCACGGCACCGACCGACAGCTACGAAGAGCAAAAGGAGGCGATGGAGCGCACGCATGCGTGGGCCAAGCGCTCGTTGGCTGCACACCGACAAAATGTTGCTGCGAGTCTCAAGCAAGCTATCTACGGCATAGGGCAGGGTGGGCAGTTTGACGATTTGCGCCGCGAGAGCGCACGCACTATTGGTGCCATGGGCTTTGACGGCTTTGGCTTGGGTGGGTCGTTTAGTCGCAAGTACGGTGACCACTCGCTTGAGTCTGCACTAGCGATGCTCAAAGAGCTGCCCGAGGGCATGCCAGTGCATGGCTTGGGCGTGGGCGAGCCGGAGGATATATTGTTGGGCGCTGCGCACGGCGTCGACACGTTTGACTGTGTCACGCCAACGCGTAACGGTCGCACGGGCGGGTTGTATACCTCGCGTGGCAAAATCCAAATCCCCAACGCCGAGTATCAGTACGACTATGGTCCGTTGGATGAAGGATGCGAGTGCCCAACGTGCACGAACCACACCCGCGCTTATGTGCACCACTTGTTTAGGACCAAAGAAATGTTGGGGCCAATACTCGCAAGCATGCACAACCTCTACTTCCTCACTAATCTGACCAAACAAATCCGCCAACACATCATCGATGGTACGTTCGAGCAGTTTCGTGTATCATTTTTAGACAAATATTCACAAAAATAAAAAAGCACCCAGGAGTTCCCGGGTGTTAGGTCATGTGTTTAAAGGATTTCAAAATCTTTCAATGTGGCGACCAGTTCGTCCTTATCCTTGGCAAGCGCAACTGCTTTTTGAAGCATTGACTGCCTTTTTTCTTGCCACTTGCGTGGGATGTGTTTGAACACGAGTCGCATCCGGCCCAGATCATCCCCGCACATTTTCATTGCCTGGTCCAGACACCTGTACCTGTTCTTGCTGTTTATTCCTGCCAGCGTTGCGACGACGTACGTATAGTCATCGAAGGTGCTGCAGTCCCTGAAGATGCAGCCCCACTGCTGGTTAAGCGCCGCACTCTGTCCGTAAAGGCTTCCTGTGTAGATTGCAGCAAGCGTCTGTAGGGGTGCGGAAAGTCGTTCGTTCGCAGCCACAGCCTCGTCCTCCGAAAAGAAATTTGCTTGGCATATTATGTACCAAAGTGCATTAAATGTCAAATTCTGGTATGATACCAATAAATATGGCCTCGTTTAAGATCAAATCAACCCATACGCCTGCGGGCGATCAGCCCAAGGCTATTGCCGAGCTTGTTGCAGGTATAAAATCTGGTGCACGACACCAGACTCTCCTTGGCGTGACTGGCTCGGGCAAGACGTTTACTGCCGCCAATGTTATCGAGGCGGTGGGCAAACCGACCTTGGTTATTGCACACAACAAAACGTTGGCCGCGCAGTTGGCGCAGGAGTACCGCGAATTCTTCCCTGATGCGGCGGTGCACTACTTTGTCTCGTACTATGACTACTACCAACCCGAGGCTTACATACCACACAGCGACACCTATATAGAGAAGGAGGCGCAGATCAACCAAGAGATTGACCGCCTGCGTCACGCCTCGACCCAAGCTCTGTTAACGCGCAACGACGTCATTATTGTGGCCAGCGTGTCGTGTATTTATGGCTTGGGCAGCCCCGAGCAGTATCGTAAGGTGCACCTGGAGCTTAAGTCGGGTGTGACCAAGAGCCGCAGCGAGCTGGTGCGCGAACTCGTGGCTATTTACTTTGAGCGCACCACGGCTGACCTAACGCCGGGCAAGTTCCGCGCAGTTGGCAACAACGTCGAGATAATGCCGACGGGCGAGAAAGTTATATACCGCGTTGAGTTTGTTGGCGAGAAGATAGAGAGGGTGCGCATTATCGACGCAACTACACGAGCCGAGATACAAGAGACGACGTCACTATTTCTCTTCCCGGCCAAGCACTATGTCACGCCCGAGGACGAACGCGCCCGCGCGATGGAGGATATCCGCCTTGAGCTTAAAGAGCAGCTGGCCCGCTTCGAGCGCAGCGGCAAACTACTCGAGGCCGAGCGTATCAAGCGCCGCACCAACCACGACTTGGCGCTCATCCGCGAGATAGGGTACTGCAACGGTATCGAGAACTACTCGCGTCACTTTGACGGTCGCAAGGTTGATGAGCCGCCCTACACGTTGCTCGACTACTTCCCACACAAGGCCGATGGCAGCCCAGACTTTTTGACTATTATCGACGAGAGTCACGTAACGGTGCCGCAAATCGGCGGCATGTATGCGGGCGACCGCGCGCGCAAGGACACCCTTGTCGACTTTGGGTTTCGCCTGCCGAGCGCCAAAGACAACCGCCCGCTCCAGTTTGATGAGTTTAAGGAGCGTGTGGGCCAGGTTATTTACACCAGCGCCACGCCTGGCAAGTACGAAATCGAGCACTCTAAAGGTCACGTTGTCGAGCAGATAGTGCGCCCGACGGGCTTACTCGACCCAGTTATCGACGTGCGCCCAGTGACTGGGTATACAAAGGCTAAAACTTCCGGTAAAACCGGAAGTTCGCCCGACACTTCGTCTAACGAAGTGTATAGGGGTCAGGTGCAAGATGTGTTAGTCGAGACGACAAAGACTATCGACAAAGGCGCGCGCGTACTGATAACCACGCTAACCAAAAAGATGGCCGAAGATTTGGCCGAGTTCTTAAAAGAGCGCAACTACAAAGCGGCGTACTTACACAGCGACGTCGAGACCTTGGAGCGTATTACGACGCTCACTGACCTACGCAAAGGCAAGTACGACGTGTTGGTGGGTGTTAACTTGCTGCGCGAGGGCCTCGACCTGCCCGAAGTCGAGCTGGTTGCGATACTCGATGCCGACAAAGAAGGATTTTTGCGCAGCGAAACGTCGCTGATACAAACTATCGGCCGTGCTGCGCGCAATGTCGCAGGCAAAGTCATACTTTATGCCGATGAAGAGACCCCGTCGCTTAAAAAAGCGGTGAGCGAAACCAATCGCCGCCGCAAAGTACAAGAGGAGTACAACAAGGCGCACGGTATCACCCCAACAACTATCAAGAAGGCTATCAAAGATATCACCAACGAGCTGCGCAGCGAGCACAGCAAGGCAGTTGCCGAGATGGCGAGTATCGAGCGCGAGGAGTATAAAAAGAATCCGCGCGGCTTTGTCGCTGCCAAAAAGCGCGAAATGGCCGAAGCGGTCAAAAACCTCGACTTCGAAACCGCGGCCCTTATCCGCGACGAGCTCTACGCACTAGCTGGGGGTGAGAGCGGCAAGGGGACAACCAAGCGACGTGCCAAAAAGTAGGCGTACTATTTAATATAGAGGCATTGGAGGGGGAATCTCCATGACACGGCAGTTTGGCTGTTTTAATTCTCCTGATGAGTATCCGAGTCTGCTGCCACAGAGGCCTGTGTATGGCCCGATGAGCATCGACCCGGACCTGGTGCCACGGACGGCGCTAGATGAACATCTCGACCAGGTCGAGCACGCTGCGCTGCAGCTGCGACATATTGCACGAGGACTAGAGGTTCGAAGAGCTCCGAAGTGATTCGGGGCCTTTTTCTGCAACACTTTAATTTTCTGCTGTAGCAAAAGTTAGCTCATTGAGATAGCTACAACTACACGGTCGTGAGCTTATAGCTATCTTATCTAAGAAAAAGCAGGCCGTCAGGCCTGTTAGAGTTCGCTCCCTGCGTGTTGGCGGATTTTCGCAGCTTCGTCAGGGGCGAATCCGAGCCGCTGGTAAAATGCCTGCGCCTCGTCCTCGCTCATGTCGCCATGTTTGATCTGGGCGTCCAAATAGCCCAAGATCCTCACCCGAGCACCTCGCAAATCGTCGTCGAGCAACTTCTCTTCGACCGTTTCGATCAGCGAGTCGCTGTCGATATCCTGCACCAACTTCCGCATATCTTCTGTCGTCAGCATACAGGGTTCTCCTTTCGAAACATTTCGTCGAATGAAAGCCGGAATGCCTCTTTTGCTCCTGTTGCGTAGTTGTTGCACCACTTGGCGTTGTTCGAGTTGCATGGGTGGCGGGTCTTGATGTGACAGTACGAGCACACGGCTTCGCCGCTGTCGTCGCACACGATAGGCCAGGTCATGGTGGTGTCCTCCTAGTCTTTATGTACCGCAAAACGTGACATCGTGCAAAGCGACACTATGGCTGTGGAAAACGTCGTATAGATATATATCTATATGAGCTATAGTGGGGCTATGTTTGAGCTTATTTCATTTATTTGGGGCTACGTTGTCCAAACCGCAGGTTTATTTATAGCGTTTGTATTTGCGGCGTGGTTTATCTACCTAGCACTACGACACGCGCGTTCGCGATGGATGACGATTGCTCTTGTTGTCGTTTTTCTTGGCGTTTCCGCCGCATTCTATGTGCCCAACGGACTACCGAATGCTTTCCAATACCCCTTCTTTATGAGGACATTCGGTCCCAGCGAAGGGCCGGTGCTTCCATTTAAAAACGTTCTCCAGTTTTTTAAAGATTTCGGCTCGTTCGAGAGGGTACAAAATATTGCAAAAAATCCAACTGACTTGCCATCGCCCATCAATCGCTCAGAACCGCGGGTAGTGAAAATGAACCTTACGACAAAAGAAGTCATTGCAGATATTGCGCCTGGGGTCACTCTCAATTACTGGACGTTCAATGGCACGGTGCCGGGGCCATTTCTCCGTGCTCGCGAAGGTGACACTGTCGAGCTCACGCTCAAGAACGACGCGACGAGTCTACATATGCACAACGTCGACCTCCACGCGGTTAACGGTCCTGGCGGCGGCGCGGGAGCGACCAACGTCATGCCCGGCGAATCGAAAACGTTTCGATTCAAAGCTATGAACCCCGGTATCTATGTCTACCACTGCGCCCACCCCAACGTGCCGAGCCATATGACGCACGGACTTTATGGCCTCATACTGATCGAACCGAAAGAAGGTCTGCCGCCAGTCGACAAGGAGTTTTACGTGATGCAGGGAGAGTTTTACACGTCCGGATCGCTCGGTCGCAAGGGCTTACAGCTGTTTGATGCGCAGGCGATGCTCGATAGCAAACCGCAATACATTGTATTCAACGGTAAGACCGGGGCGCTCACTGACCAAATGAACGTAAAGGTCGGCGAGACTGTGCGCATCTACGTTGGGAACGGCGGAGTCAATCTTGCTTCGAATTTCCATATAATAGGCGAGGTATTCGATAAGGTGTATCGAGAAGGGGACATAGTGACTCCTCCGGCGCGGAGCGTCCAGACAACGCTCATTCCAGCGGGCGGCGCTGCGGTTGTTGAGTTTAAGGCAGATTATCCCGGCAACTATGTACTTGTCGACCACGCACTCGCGCGGATTGATCGCGGGGCGTGGGGCGTCTTGAAAGTCGAGGGAGAAGCAAATCCTGAGGTTTTCGACGGAAAGATTGAAAGCGGAGGCGGCCACTAAAGAAAGAGCCCCGCAGATGCGGGACTAGGCAGCAATCTTGCCGCAACAGTCGGTGCGACCTTGCCACTCCTGTAGGACGCTTCCGCCAAAATGCTTGGCCGCGCGGTCGACTGTCAAGGCGGCGGTGATATAGGCCGCCGGATCGAGGTGTGGTAGATGCAGAATTTTTGCACCAAACGACTTCACACAGAGCCGATCCAGGTGGTCGGGCACTCGCTCGAGTAGGGGATGCCAAACCCTGTCCACTACAAGCGGGGTGGGCAGCGCTTCGTCAGGATGCTGGCTGCACACGTAGAAGTATTTGGTGAGCTCGATGACTCTTTCGCGCGCAGCGCAAAATGACACGCCAAAGGTGTCCTGAATGGCTTCAGGAATCTCTGGGCAGTCGAACTCTATTGCCTTGCGCAACTGCTCTGGGACATACCCGGTATAGACGACATGAAGGTGCATGCTTCTTCTCGCGAAGATGGATCCTGCATTCCTTTGTACACCCCAAGTCTTCGGCCCAGAAGTGCATAAGTTATTTGGGCACATTTGTGGTATAGTGCAAGTGACATAGCTAACCCCTCGGATACTCCGTGGGGCCTCGTACGTGAGGGGAGAAGTTGTGTATGTCGAAAGCTCGCTTTCGACCAATCAAAAAGCCGCATGGAGGACGAAATTCATATCAAGGGGGCCAAGACCCACAACCTAAAGAACGTCGACCTTAAGATCCCCAGAAACAAAATGGTGGTTTTTACTGGTTTGTCTGGTTCGGGCAAATCCTCGCTAGCGTTCGATACTATTTTTGCCGAGGGTCAGCGTCGCTATATCGAGTCACTGTCGGCCTACGCGCGCCAGTTCCTCCGTCAGATGCAAAAGCCCGACGTCGAGGAGATCACCGGTCTCTCGCCAGCTATTTCTATCGACCAAAAGTCGCGCAGCAACAACACACGCTCGACCGTGGCTACTATTACCGAGATTTATGACTATTTGCGCGTGTTGTATGCGCGCGTCGGCCATCCGCACTGTTTGGTGTGCGGCCGTGAGATTAAAAAACACAGCAACGAAGAGATAGTACAGAGCGTCATCGAGACGGTAAGCAGCCACGTGCCCAAAAAGGTTAAAAAGGTCATGGGTGTCGAGATGTCCGAGGACGTCGTGCGCATCTTTGCCCCGGTGGTGGCCGGGCGCAAAGGCGAGTACTACCAGCTCCTGTACGATTATTTGGGCAAAGGGTTCGAGAAGGCACTTATCGATGGCACGTTGGTGAGCCTGCGCGAGCGTGTTGACCTTAGTCGTCATAAAAAGCACGACATCGACTTGATGGTCGACGAGATACTCATGAGCGAGTTTCGCGACGACCGCAAGGGCGCGATCGAGCGTTTGGCCGAGGCTGTCGAGCGCGCGCTCGGCGAGACCGATGGCTTGGTCAAGATAGAAGAGGCGGGCAAGACACGGATTATCTCGAGCAAGTTCATGTGTGCGTATGACGGTTTCTCCTTCCCCGAGGTCGAACCTCGGTTGTTTAGCTTTAACTCACCCTATGGCGCGTGCCCAGAGTGCAACGGCTTGGGCACAGAGAGCTTTTTTGTCGATGAACCGTGCAAGGTCTGCCATGGTGCCCGCCTGCGCCCCGAGGTGTTGCATGTATATTTGGGCGAGAAGACGAGTGTCATTGATGTCACCAAACTGTCTATCCAAGACGCGTATGACTTTTTTCAAGAACTCGAACTCACCAAAAAGGAGATGGAGATATCCAAGGTTGTCATTAAAGAGATAACCTCACGACTCAAGTTTATGCTCGACGTCGGGCTCGACTACCTAACGCTCGACCGCCGTGCCGGGACCTTGAGCGGTGGCGAGTCGCAGCGTATCCGTTTGGCAAGCCAGCTAGGCTCGGGCCTGGTGGGCGCGCTATACGTCCTCGACGAGCCGACTATCGGGCTCCACCAACGCGACAACGAGCGGCTCATCAAGACGTTGAGCAACCTGCGCAATTTGGGCAACACCATTATTATCGTCGAGCACGACGAGGACACTATATATAGTAGTGACTACTTGGTAGACATTGGTCCGGGCGCGGGTGTGCATGGCGGCGAGGTTGTTGTGGACGGCTGGCTCGAGAAGCTCCTAACCGCCAAGAAAAACGACAGCGGCTCGGTCACGCTCTCGTATCTGCGCGGAGAGAAGAGCATCGAGGTACCCGACGAGCGCCGCAACAAAGACAAGGGCAGCATAAAAATTAAAGGTGGTAGTGCATTTAATATTAAAAATCTCGATGTCGAGGTGCCGCTTGGTCGCATGGTTGCCATCACCGGCGTGTCGGGCTCGGGCAAGTCGACCTTCCTCTATGACATTTTGTACGAAAACTTGCGTGCCCGCTTTGACAAGCGCTACCGCACCAACAAGGTATACAACGCGGCCAACATAAGTGGGCTCGAGCAGCTTAACCGCGCCATACTTATCGACCAGTCGCCGATAGGTCGCACGCCGCGCTCTAACCCCGCGACTTACACAGGCGCCTTTGGCTACGTGCGCGAGTTGTTTGCCGAGACAGGCGAGGCTCGCGCCCGCGGATGGAAGGCGTCGCGCTTCTCGTTTAATGTGCCACAGGCGCGCGGCGGCGGTCGTTGCGAGACGTGCGAGGGCAACGGTGTTATCGCGGTAGAGATGTCCTTCCTCCCCACGGTGTACGTGACCTGCGACGTGTGTGACGGCAAGCGCTTTATGAAGGAGACGTTGGAGGTTAAGTACAAAGGTAAAAGTATTTACGACGTACTTAAGATGAGCATCGAAGAGGCTCTCGAGTTCTTTAACGATATCCCAGCTATTTATGACCGACTCAAGACATTGGGCGAGGTTGGCTTGGGCTACCTCGAGTTAGGGCAGAGCGCGACCACGCTTAGCGGTGGCGAGGCGCAGCGCGTTAAAATATCTGCCGAGCTCTACCGCCCGCACCTCCAAAAAACTATTTACCTACTCGATGAGCCAACGGTGGGGCTCCACTACGAAGACGTGCGCAAACTTATCGAGATACTCAACAAACTCGTCGCGGCAGGGAACAGTGTCGTCTTGATCGAGCACAGCATGGATATCATTAAGTCATCCGACTGGATTATCGACTTTGGCCCCGAGGGCGGTGTTGGCGGCGGCAAAGTCGTGGCCAAAGGCACGCCCGAGATGGTCGCCAACCACAAGACCTCGCACACAGGCAAATACCTTAAAAAGGTGCTACGAGGGCGCTAGACTACAGTTATGACGCTTGAGCAGTTTAAGCGACAAGCTAAAAAAATCCCGGACGCACCGGGGGTGTACTTCTTTTTGGGTAAACGAAAGGAGGTGCTTTACATTGGCAAAGCCACGAGCTTGCGTAGCCGCCTGCGCAGCTACTTTGCTGCAGATTTGATAGACACGCGCGGCCCGCTGTTGGTGTCGATGCTTGCCAAAGCAACAAGTATAGATTGGCGGCAGACCGACTCGGTTCTTGAGGCGCTTTTGCTCGAAGGCGCGCTTATCCGCACCTACAAGCCCAAGGCCAATACTGACGCCAAAGACGACAAGAGTTACAACAACGTGGTGGTGACTCGCGAGGACTTCCCCCAGATACTGTTGGTGCGCAACAAGAATCTCCAAGGGGGACGAAATAATTCTTCCCTCCGGAGAGATAAACAAGAAACTCCTGCAGGAAGAACCATTTCGTCTCCCTACAAGCGCGTGTTTGGGCCATTCCCACACGGGCTCCAGCTAAAAGAGGCGATGAAGATTATCCGCAAGATATTCCCGTATCGGGACGAAAAGTGCCGACCGGGGCAGGGCAGGCCGTGCTTTAACCGACAAATCGGCTTGTGCCCGGGTGTCTGTACCGGAGAGATTAGCAAACAAGAGTACGCGCGCACTATCCGGCACATTGTGCTCATGTTCGAGGGCAAGAAGGGCGTGCTGGTAAAAACGTTGGAGAAGGAGATGAAAGCAGCCGCCAAGGCAGAGGACTTTGAACAGGCCAAGGAGTATCGCCGCCAGCTGTTCGCGCTGCAGCACATCCAAGACGTGTCGCTTATTAAAGATGAGTACCGCACTACTCAAAACATGCGCGGTGAGCGTATCGAGGCGTATGATGTCGCGCACCTGCGCGGCTCGAGTAACGTCGGCGTGATGACAGTGGTGGAGGGTGGCGAAGCCAACAAGAACGCATATCGAAAATTTATTATCCGCACGGCCAAGCCGGGCGACGACGCAGGGGCTCTGCGCGAGATACTGAGTCGCCGGCTTGGTCATGACGAGTGGCCGATGCCGCGTGTTATCGCTGTTGACGGCTCGACCGCGCAAATGAACGCAGCCAAGAAGGTGTTAGACGAGTACGGTATCAAAATCCCCGTCGTGGGTGTCACCAAGGACGAAAAACACCGCCCCCGAGCTATCCAGGGTGACAAAGCAGTTGTTGCCAACCGCGAGCAGCAAATACTCTTGGCCAACAGCGAGGCCCACCGCTTTGCGATAGGCTATCACCGCAAAAAGAGCCGCAAAAACTTAACGCTTTAATTTGGCGTTATGTGAGCCTCGACGCTCATATAACCGTCGCGGCGTTCGGGATAAGTAACAAGTTACTTATCCCTCACTTTGCTAGGTTATAATTTGGGCATGAGAACCGTGGTCGGAGTATTGCGTGGGGGCCCAAGTAGCGAGTACGAGGTGTCGCTTAAGAGCGGCGCGTCGGTGTTAGAGGCGCTGCCCAAAGACAAATACGACGCCCGCGATATTTTTATCGACCGCACCGGCGTGTGGCATAACCGCGGCATCGCAGCCGACCCACACAAAGCGCTTGCGGGCGTAGATGTCGCATTTAGTACCATCCACGGTGAGTATGGTGAAGACGGCCAGCTGCACGAGATACTCGACCCGCTTGGGATACCCTACACAGGGGCCGACAAACTCTCGTCGGTGCTCGCCTTTAACAAAGCCCGCACCAAAGAGGCTGCCAGTAAGCTTGGCGTTAAGGTCGCGCATGGTGTTGTCATCGAACCCAATGGCGAATACGAGGCGGTGGCGCATGAGTTGTTTCGCAGCTTCCCACACCCAGCTATTGTTAAGCCGGTCATCGGCGGCTCGTCGGTAGGTACAAGCATTGTGCGTACCTATCATGACTTGGCGCCCGCGCTCGCGCGCGCGAGTGCAGTCTCGCCCAAGGTACTGGTCGAGGAGTTTATTGCTGGTCGTGAGGCGACCGTGGGCGTGGTGGACCACTTTAGAGGCGAGCGCGCGTATGCCTTGATGCCGGTTGAGATTGTTCCGCCCGCAGGCGCATTCTTTGATTTTGAAAATAAATACAACGGCCAAACACTCGAGCGCGTGCCGGGCAACTTTACCCATGACGAAAAGCAGGAGCTCGAGCGCCTGGCCAAGCTAGTGCATGAAAACTTGGGGATGACCCACTACTCGCGCTCGGACTTTATCGTGTCTAAACGCGGTATTTACTTTTTAGAGGTTAACAGCGCGGCAGCCGTAGGGCTCACCAACCAGTCTCTCTTGCCCAAGGCGCTTGCTGCGGTCGGCAGCTCATTGTCACAGTTTGTCGACCATGTGGTACAGCTAGCGCGCCGTCGCTAGCTCATTTAAAATAGAGGCGCGTAAGCTATGTCTGATTTATCTAAGAAAAAATGTGTCCCGTGCGAAGGCAACGTCCCGCCACTCACACCAGAGGCTGCCGCTGAACTTGCCAAGCAACTTAACCCCGAGTGGCATGTTATTGACGATGCGCATTTGCTTAGTCGGCACTTTACGTTTAAAGATTTTGCCGAGACTATGCAGTTTGTTAACAAAGTCGCCGCTATCGCCGAAGAGGAGGGCCACCACCCAGACCTAACCGTGAGCTATGGCGGGGCCACGGTCGAGCTCATGACACATGCTATTGGGGGGTTAAGTGAGAATGACTTCATAGTCGCAGCTAAAATAGACTATATATAGTATGGGAACCATAAGCACAGTCACATTAACTATCGCCGCGCTTGCTGCGTTCTTTATCTATTTAACTGCGGTCAAGTACGCGGTCGAGGATGAGTTTGATCGCACGCGGCTTATCATGACCGCCTTCTTTGCATTTATCGTGTTCACGCTGTCGGTGGCGTTTTGGCCATATCGTTACACATCGCTACCATACGCAGCCCCGGCACTTTTGGTCGGTATCGGGCTTGGATACTTTGTCGCGGTGCGCGCCGCACAGGAGCGCTTGATGATGGAGGGTGTCGCGCAGTATATAGAGCACGCTACGCATGTGCACATGAAGGACGTCCGCGCGCTACGCTGGTGGAGCCTAATTAACTTTTACTCGGTGATGGGCGCACTACTTATCATCAACCTCGTGGGCCTGTCGATGGTGTGGTTAAAGGGCAACGACACGATAGCTATTACTACGTGCGTGCTTGGGGCCTTTGGCGTAGGAACCTTGGTGCCGTACCTGTACCACCTTTGGAGTATTAGGCGAAGTAACCGATAGCTGCGAGCATCACGCAGGCAAGCATTAAAAAGATAAGGGAGCCAAAGAATAGTTGGCGCGCTTGTTTGCGTGCGGCATCATCTTTGGGGCGCGATACCAGGAGCGGCACACCGGCAGCTCTGTACTCGTCGTAGCGGTAGCGTGCTATCGCCAAAAAGTGCGGTACTTGCCAGAGGAACATAAACGCAAAGAGGAGCCACGCGACCGTGTCGATAGTGCCTGTAGCAGCGGCGTAGCCTATAAGTGGTGGCGTTGCTCCGGCGACTGCGCCGGGCAACAGTGCCCAGCCACTCTTGTGCTTCATGGGTGTGTAGACAAAGACATAGCCAACCGCACCCACGAGCCCCGCGATGAGCGTTGGGGTGTTGATAAACCAAAGTAACTTAATGCCGAGTGCGACTAAAAACGCACCAAATAGCATGGCGGCATTGAGGCTGATGCGGCCGGCAGGCATGACCCGGTCTTGCGTCCGGGCCATTTTTGCATCGATGTTTTTGTCGTACACATTGTTGAGCACACATCCGCCCGCGATGGTAAACCCAAGACCAAACAGCAGCAGGGCAAGCGTGCCCCAGTCGACCTGCCACTGTGATGCAAACAAGTAGACAGCCAGCGCAATGAAAACATTGGCGCGCACCATCTTGGGCTTAGTCAGTTCAAAGTAGTCGCGTAACACAGTAAGTATCTTAACGTACCCTAAAACATATCGACAGATGAATGATCGTGTGGTATTTTTTATTGTGGCTGAATTTGTGGCCAGTTGCAAAGCCGAAGAAAGGGAATCGCATGTCTTTGAGAAGCGTTCTGGGGATTTCGCGCATCGTCACGGATCGCGTCGAAGCTGTTCGCCTGTTCGAAAAGCTCAGGCTTGAGTTTCCGCAGGCGAACTACGAGCGAGACTTGGCTCGGCTCCGTCGAGGCGACACGTTCCGTCTTGAGGTGTGGAATCGCGGCAAGAACAACATCCTGGAGCTCTGGGGCCCCGGCGACATCCCGGCGACCTGGTGGGACCGTCTGCACGACCGTGTCCACCAAGCGCAGCAGCGCGTCCGCGACTATTTCATGGAGCGGATTGAGAACCCGGTGAACCGTCACGAATCGCTTTGACCAAGGGTTACCCTTGGTCATTTTTATACGTTCAAGGAGTAGGAATAACTAAGCGACCGCTCAGTTATTCCTACGTGCTTATTTGGTTTGGAGTGTTGTTTAGCAAGTGCGGCCGCACTAAGTAAACAACACGGATAAGTATAAGTTAGTCGTTGGAGGTTTGGGGGGTTACTTCGCCACGGTAGGGCGTGTCACCATTGTGCTGTAGGTTTGCCATGATCCACAGCGAACCCATGACGATAAAAGCAATGAGCGATGCCGCAAGCCCAAATGACAAAACATCGCGGGCTTTGGATTCGCGACCAAAATGGAGGAAGTACACCAGTTGGACAACAAGTTGGACGATAGCGAGCGCAAGTATGGTGCTTGCGAGCAGCGTGTGAGATATCAGCGCGTGCTCGCGCGCCAAGTGCATCCATACAATGCCGAAGCTTGCACACGTGAGTATGAGAGAGAGGACAAAGCCGGTTATATAGCGTTTGGGTGTCATACAGTTGCGCTTAAAAGGTACACGATGCTAAAGATAAAAATCCACACGATGTCGAGGAAGTGCCAAAACAGCCCTAACAGGCGAAGTTTGGTGTACACGCTGCCGCCTTCCCTGAGTTCTGTCGAAGGGCGCGTCCACACATGCGCCATGACCACGACCATCCACAGCGACCCTACGGCCACATGGAGTCCGTGCATACCCACTAGTCCAAAGAATGACGAGAGGAAGGCGCTGGTACTTGGCCCATGGCCCTCGGCGATGAGCGTGGTGAACTCGCGCGCCTCAAGCCCGAGGAAGATTAGTCCAAATAGGAGCGCAGCCGCCAGAGCCGCCAAAACCTTTCTTTTATTTTTTGTGGCCAAGGCTAGGCCCATAAACAGGTTTGAGGTAAGGAGTACTAGAGTTTGAACAAACACAAAAGGCAGGTCGAGTAGCTCCTCGGGGCCGGGGCCGCCGGCGGTTGCAGTGCGCAGTACGGCATAGGTGGCAAAGAGCGCCGAGAAGAGCAAGCAGTCGCTCAATATATAGAGCCAAAAGCCAAAGTATGTTTTGTCGTGCCAGACCTTATTCATGGTGTAAGTGGGTGGTAAACGAGTTGCGGATGTAGAGCGCGACGAGTATCACCAGCGAGAGTATGACCACCCACCAGATCTGCCATACCAAAGCAAAGCCGCCGACCAGCGAGAGTATGCCCGTTAGTACGCCAAGCGGGTGTCGCTCGCCGATAATCGGGGCGGGCGAGGAGACCTGCCACTCTAGCCCTTTGCCGCCCCACGGGTTGGCGTCGGCCTGTAACTTTTTGCGGTTGTAGATGCTATACGCCAACTGCCATACCTGTACTGCAAACGCCACGCCGATAATCAACATGCCGACGAACGCCAGCATAAATAGTGGTTGATAGATTGGCAGCCATGCAGCATCGGCAACGCGTCGTGTTGCACCCATGAGTCCCAGCGCATAGAGCGGCATGAACGCCACTAAGAATCCAACGAGCCACAGCCAAAAGGTTGCCTTGCCCAACCCCTCGTGGAGCGTAAAGCCAAATATTTTGGGGAACCAGTACGTCAGCCCCGCAAAGAATCCAAACAACACGCCGCCAATAATCATGTTGTGGAAGTGCGCCACCAAAAACAGCGAGTTGTGGAGCTGGTAGTCTGCTGCGGGGATAGACAGCAAAACACCGGTCATGCCGCCAATAACGAACGTAAAGAGAAAACCCATAAACCACAACATCGGCGTGGCAAAGATAATCCGCCCGCGGAACATAGTAAAGAGCCAATTAAACACCTTAACACCGGTCGGGATGGATATTGCGACAGTCATAATGCCAAAGAATGCATTGACGTCTGCCCCGGCGCCCATGGTAAAGAAATGGTGGAGCCAGACTGCGAATGCTAATACAGAAATACACATGGTTGCGACCACCATCGAGGTGTAACCAAAGAGGCGCTTTTGGCTAAAGGTGGAGACGACTTCGGAGTAGATGCCGAACGCCGGCAAGATAAGTATATAGACTTCGGGGTGGCCCCATGCCCAAATCAGGTTGACGTACATCATCGCATTGCCACCCAGCGTGCTGGTAAAGAAGTGCATGTCGAGCAAGCGGTCGAGACTCAGCATCGTAAGTGTTGCGGTAAGAACGGGAAAGGCAAAGATAATCATAAGCATCGATGCGAAGGTCGTCCAAACAAACATTGGCATCTGCATCCAGCGCATGCCCTTCTCGCGCATGGTGGTAATGGTGACGATAAAGTTGATACCCGATAGCAGTGTGCCCACGCCCGCTATCTGCAGTGCCCAAATGTAGTAGTCGACGCCCACGCCCGGGCTGTACTCGAGTTCAGACAGCGGCGGGTAGGCAAGCCAGCCAGTAGCGGCAAATTCGCCTGCAACCAACGAGAGGTTGACCAACATGGCGCCCGCAAACGTAAGCCAAAAGCCGACCGAGTTTAGGAGCGGGAACGCGACATCCTTGGCACCTATCTGGAGCGGCACTATGCAGTTGATGAGCCCAAACATAAACGGCATCGCCACAAAAAAGATCATGATGACGCCGTGCGCGGTAAATATTTGGGCAAAATGCTCGGGAGAGAGAAACTCGACTGGTATAGCTTGTTGTGTGCGCATGAGCCCCGCGTCGATAGCGCCGCGCACCAGCATGACGGCGCTAAGCAGCAAGTACATGACGCCGATGCGCATTGGCGAGAGCGACGTGAGCCACTCGCGCCAGACATAGCCCCACTTGCGGGCGACCGTAAGGTAGCCAACTACGCCTATGCCGCCCAACACAACAGCAAGTTGTGCGACGACAGCCGCTACCTCGGCGTGAAAAAAGTCGTTGATAGTGAGTAGGCCAAAAAGCGACATAGTCAGTGATTCATCTTTTGCATGCCGGTGTCGTACTTCGCAAGTATTGAGGTAAAAAGTGTTGGGTCGACCGCTCCATAGTACCCCGGCTGTATAGCACCAAGTGCCCTAAGCATGTCGTAGTTGTATGCGGTGAGTTTGCTGCCCCGCGCTGCTTTGGTGTCGGCAAGCCAGGAATCAAAGTCGGCGCGCGGCACGGCATGGACATTAAAGCGCATGTCGGCAAAGCCCTCGCCACTGTAGTTGGCCGACATGCCGGGGTAGATGCCTGGAGAGTTGGCGACAAGGTAGAGCGTGTTGACCATGCCGGTCATGGCATACACTTGCCCGCCAAGCGCCGGTATCCAGAGCGAGTTCATCGGGGCGTCGGCGGTTATTTCGAAGCGCAGCGGCGCGTCGACGGGCACGCGTAGCTCGTTGATGGTGGCGACGCCTTCGGCTGGATATATAAAGAGCCATTTGTGGGGAAGAGCGACGGCTTGGATAGTAATTGCTGGTTGGTCGCTGGTGATAGGCACACGCGGGTCGAGTGTGTGGCTGCTTTGCCAGATAAGTGCGCCGATAACCAGCACTATCTCGAGCGGCACCGCCCACCAAATGAGTTCGTCCATTTTAGAGTTGTGCCAGTTGGGGACGTACTTGGCTTTGGTGTTGCTGGTGCGGTATCGCCACGCAAAAAAGAACAGCAAAAACAAGACCGGCACGACCACAATGAGCATGAGGAACGTCGCCTGGATAATCAGCGCGCCTTCGGCATTAGCAATAGACCCCGAGCCCTGTAGCAGAGGAAACATGCACCTAAATTTTAGCACTGGTTTTTATAGTGGTGCGTTGATAAAAAATACAGTAGTATGTCTTGAACGGGCCCGTAGCTTAGTTGGTAGAGCGCCTCATTTGCAATGAGGAGGTCACCGGTTCGAATCCGGTCGGGTCCACCGCGACAAGTCGCACCGAGGAATATCTGTTAAGATAGCTATATGCCCTTCGCTGTCCCATGGAAGGAAGCCGTTCTATCCCTAGCAGTCATGGCGCTGCTTTTGCTCCCGTCCCCCGGGCTTTCGTATTTGGGGATGGGCTCCATGGGCGGTCAGACGGGCAACTGCCCGTTCATTCCCGGCCACTCGGCGGCGCTGTGCCAATCGAATCCGCTCGAACATATCCAAGAGTTGCAAAGCATGTTCGCAGCTCTTCCGGTGTCGGATATTTTTCTCTTGGCCTTGCTCCTTTTTCTGGTAGCGGCACTGGTGGCGGTTTTTGTAAAGAAGACACTCATTCTGCCTCTCGTCTTGGTTCCAACCCAAACTTTTTCGTATCCTCTGCCTTCTCCGCGCAGCGCACTTCAAGCAGTATACGCTCGGGGCATACTTAACTCTCGAGCCTTCTAGCCCCCCTTTTTTTGTTGCCGGTTACCCGGCGTGTTATTCATTTGTGCATTAAATACCCCTATGAACAAAATCGTATTAAGCTCGATAACGGTGGCGCTTTTGGTCGGAGGAGGAGTAGGATACTTGATTGGGGGAAGCCAAAATATTCCAACAAAGCCTTCCTCAACTGACGCATCGATGAACATGGTGGGTCAACACGGCTCAGCACAGACTCCGATGGTTGATGAGCTTAAAATTAAAAGTGGCGATTCGCTTGATGCGGCGTTTCTCGATGGCATGATAGTCCACCACCAGCAAGCGATAGATATGGCCAATGTTGTACTCGGACGCACTAAGCGCCCAGAGATTAAGCAAATGGCGCAGGACATTATCAGCGTACAAACAAAAGAAATTGAGACCATGCAGGGGTGGCTCAAGGTTTGGTTTGGACGGTAATATATAAAATAATTATGACGGAACAACATGTATCAAAAAAAGACGAACGAGAAGTTCTGAGGCAAAGTGCCGAATTTAAGTCTAAACTCAAGAAAATTGCGTGGGTAGTAGGAGGCTTGGTTGTGTTAGGTGGGTTGACATGGCTAACCATGTCAGGTTCGCAAGAAAAGCCTGTCGGCACGGACATTCTTGCTGTTGTGAGTGATGACTATGCGGTGGGCCCAGTAAGCGCCCCGGTCACGCTCATCGAGTATCTTGACTTCGAGTGCGAGGCCTGCGGAGCGTACTTCCCGCTCATCAAGCAGCTGGAGAAAGACTTCCCCAACGACATTCGGGTAGTGCGCCGTTATTTCCCGCTGCCCGGACATCGCAACGGCCTCCCGGCTGCCTTAGCGGTCGAGGCTGCCGCTCGGCAAAATAAATACGAAGAAATGCACGATTTATTGTTTACTAAACAATCGGAGTGGGGCGAGAAGTCGGCGCCCAACCCTGCAATGTTCGAAGCCTACGCACAAGAGATTGGGCTTGACGTTGAACAGTTCAAAAAAGATGTGGCCTCGGAAGAGGTTACTGCTCGGGTGCAGCGCGATGTTGAATCTGGCAGGAAGCTCGGCAACAGCGGCACGCCCACGTTCTTCCTCAATGGAGAAAAGATCCAGAACCCCCAGGGGTACGAGCCGTTCAAAGCTCTCATCCAAACCGAAATAAATAAGGTAAACCGATAGCACTATGGCGCTCGACACTTATTCGACAATTCTCGTAGTTGGCTCGATTGGGGTCTTCGTCGCGCTCTGCGCAGCGTTGATTGGATACGCAATCTCCCCAAAGATTCGTGCGCATCTTTTGGGGCATTCATATGAACGGTATCTCACTGCAATTGCGGCTATTGCTATCGTATCGATTATTGGGTCGCTCATCTACCAGCTTGTGTATGGCACTCCGGTATGCGAGCTGTGTTGGTGGCAGCGCATCTTCCTCTATCCAATTGCGGTCATAGTACCAGTTGCTCTATGGTACAAAACACGCGAAGCGCACGTGACAGTAGCGGTTCTGGCGGTGTTTGGTCTGTGGTATGCGCTCTACCACTACTACTACCATTTCCAGCGGTTCGTACTCAGTAACACGCTCACTCTGCCGTGTTCGTATGGTGGCCTTATGCCTGCCTGCACCGACTCACCTATTCTCATATTCGGTTTTGCCACGATTCCATTCCTCGGCATTATGGTGTTCGGCAGCATGCTCATCCTTGCAGGGTTTGCCTACCTCGTAGTTAACAGACATAACAAATAAGAATTACAGTAGTCCATATCATCGAATGGACGGAATAAGTATATGAATACAAAGTGTACTAAACCCAATGGCGGAATATCTCATTCCTGAATAAAATAAATCATGGCTCACTCTCATACATCAAGCGAACAGAGTCATACTCATGCACCAGCGTCGTTCGGACGTGCTTTCGCCCTTGCCGCTGCCATCAATATGGTCTTTATTGTCGTCGAGGTGACGTACGGACTCATCGCAAACTCGACTGCGCTCCTTGCCGACGCTTCGCACAACGCGGGCGATGTCGCCGGGCTCCTTCTCTCCTGGGGAGCGTACGCCCTCGCGAAGCGCTCGCCAACGCTCCGCTTCACCTACGGGTTGCGCTCCACGACGATTCTCGCGACTCTCGCAAGCGGCCTCTTATTCCTCTTCGCGACGGGTTCCATATTCTGGGAAGCAATACGGCGATTTTCCGAACCAGTGCCGGTCGAAGGTGGCATTGTCGTCGTCGTCGCTATCATCGGCATTATCATCAACTCAATTGCCGCATGGCTGCTCTCCAAAGGCGGTATTGATCTCAATATCAAATCGGCGTTCTGGCACCTTGTAGCCGATGCGGCCGTCTCCGCGGGAGTGGTGGTCACCGGCTTCCTCATCATTTGGACGGGCGCGCCATGGCTGGACCCGGTCGCGAGCATCCTCATTTCTATCGCTATTCTCTGGAGCACGTGGGGTCTTTTCCGCGATGCCATACGGCTCTCGCTCCAGGCCGTGCCTGCCAGTATCGATGTCGCGGCGGTGCGCGCCTATCTGCAAGGGCTTCCTGGCGTCGCATCCGTGCATGACCTCCATATCTGGCCCATAAGCACATCGGAGAGCGCCCTTACGGCGCACCTCGTAATGCCCGGTGCACCGTATGGCGACCTGCCGCACGTCGTTGCCGATGAGGTCAAAAGACGATTCGGTATCGGACATGCGACGGTACAGATAGAGAAGCCCGACGAAGCGATGAAGTGCCGCCTCGAGCCGGACGAAGTGGTATAAAAAACTCCGGGAATGCTATAATGCGTTGAGTAAGGAAAGTGAAAAAGTCCACCCTAATTCGCTAACTATTAAAAGTATTAAATAATCATCACAATCATATGAAATGCCCCATAGATAACAGCGATCTCCAAATGACCGAGCGCCAAAGCGTCGAGATAGATTATTGCCCGAAATGCCGCGGCGTGTGGCTTGATCGAGGGGAACTCGATAAGATAATTGAGAAATCGGAAAGAGAAACTGATTCCAATTCGAACCCTGCGTATCCGCCCAGCCAAATGCCTCCTCCCCAGTACCCCCAGGAAGGTGGAGGTCACGGAGGGTATAGATACGGCAAGCACGGGCGAAAGTCCATTTTGCGCGAACTATTTGATTAGCCGCTGAAGCACATGTCCCATTATCAAAAATACCCATGGAGAGATAGTCCTTCGGATCCGGTGCGACTTTTCATTCGTCGCAACAGGAAGAAAATCCTCATCATCCTTGGGATTGGCATCGTTCTCGTCATTGCGGCGCTCATTGCGCTTGCCATCTTTTTCTTCGCGGTAGTATTGCCTACAGGAACCAACATCGCCCAACAAGCGGTGCAGTCGGGCGGTGCTGCAAGTACCGCTGCGTCGTTCATACAGTGGGTACAGCAAACGCTCGGTAGCGCAAATCTGATGCAATGGGCGGCCTTGTTCTTACAGTTCAACAATTAGAAAGCGGCCTGACCCTTCCGCTCTGACGGAGAGTTGGGCAAGCTTATCGAGCGAGTGCAAAAGCTTTCTTAGCAAATAATAGTATGAACACATACTAGTAACGCAGAGAAATTATTTTCGTAAAAAGATTATATGGACAGCAAAACACTTCTTACTGGCATCGGTGTTCTTATCTTCGTCGGAGGCGGTGGGTGGTATTACACGAATAGGGTGCAACCAGCGCCAGCGCCCGCCGCAAAAGTACAGCCGACGGACACGAACCAGCCGCAGAGCGTCACACACACGCTCTCACTTGCTGAGCGCAAGCTCACGCCTGACACCGTGTCTGTTACAGAGGGCGAGACAGCGACCATTAAAGCCACGTCGGACGAGAAAGGAGAATTCCATGTCTCCGGATATGAGATCGAGACCTTTATGCCGACGCCTGGCAGCGCCATTGAGTTCACATTTACCGCCGACAAACCGGGGCGCTTTAATCTCGAATTCCATCCCGGCTCTACGGCAGAGGCTGCTGCTGCAGCGGAAGACATAGTAATCGGCGCTCTTGTTGTCAACCCACGGTAAGTATGTATCGCGCCTTCACCTATATCAGCAGCCTTTGTCTCCTTGTTCTGCCTGCACTTGCGGCGGCGCACGGATTCGGGCAGCGGATTGACTTGCCGGTGCCGCTCTACCTGTACCTCTTTGGCGGAGGCGCGCTCGTCGCCCTTTCATTCATCTTGCTCGGCCTCGTCCCGAACAAGTTAAGTGGCGCACTGCACGCATACCCGAAGTACGACCTGACGCGATTGCGATGGTTTCGAGTGATTGCATCACAAATGGCCTTGATGCCGCTCAAGCTCCTGTTTGTCATCATACTGCTTGTCGCGGTAGCAAGTGGCATTTGGGGAGACCAGAATCCCGCGTTCAATATGCTGCCGACGGTTGTGTGGATACTTTTTGCAATCGGGATTCCGTTCGTAAGCGCAATCATAGGCAATATTTGGCACGTTATTAACCCGCTAAAAACGCTTTTCGAATACGCCGAGGCGCTGCTCCGGAGATTCAATATTGTTACTTCAAAACAAACATGGCCGCTGTGGTTGGGCGTATGGCCTGCGTTCGTATTATTTTTTGCGTTTCGCTGGGTTGAGAATATATCATTCGACTCGTCGACTCCATTTCCGCTGGCTTTGTTCGTACTTTTGTATATGAGTATTACGTTTGCGGGGATGGCCTTTTTTGGGAAAAAGACATGGCTTGAAAACGGCGACCCATTTTCGGTTTTTTTCTCATTCCTATCACGATTTTCTATCACAGAGGTAGTGCAGGATAAGGAAAAGACACAAGTACTTGTGCGGCCGCCCGCGGTTGGGTTATTACAGGGCGAGGCAACCATGTCGCAGGTCGCGTTTGTGCTTCTCATGCTCTCGAGCGTTGCGGCGGACGGGATGCTCTCGACGTCATTTTTTCAAAGTATATTTTCTTTCTTGTTCATGTTTGGTTTTTCGTGGACAGTCGCGGGTACAGTGGGACTGGTTGGATTGTTTGTTACGTTTGTACTCGTCTACGGAGCCTTCTCCTTTCTTACAAAAATTGTCGCGTCAGATACTTCGACCGTCTTCGATATCGCGCGCCGGTTCATCTACGCGCTCCTTCCCATATCAATCGCATATGAAATAGCACACTACCTCTCGATTCTCGTCGTCGAGGGCCAGCGCATCGTGTATCTTATTTCCAATCCATTTGGGTTCGGTTGGAATCTGTTTGGGACAGCCGACTACAGCATTAGCTATACCGTCCTAAATCTCAAAATGCTCTGGAACGTACAGGTTGCATTAATAGTCATCGGCCACGTGGTCGCCGTCATTATCGCACACGCGATAGCAGAGCGGTACTTCAAGGACAGCCGGAAAGCCCTTATCAGCCAATATCCAATGCTCGCGCTCATGATTTTCTACAGTTGTCTTAGTTTGTGGATTATGGCGCAACCCATTGTGGCGGTAGAATAGCAGAATGAGATTACTAATACGAATGAACCTCATAGCGTTCCTTTTCTTCGCGCTGACGCTTGTTGTTATACCGCACAACGCGGGCGCCCACGGCGGGGCGTCTCTCACACTCACGAGCACCACGACGGAAGGATACATCGTCGACGTTGACGTGACCGACGGAATCCTGCAGGCGGACAGCTTTACACGTATGAATTTCGGCTTGTTTACCGACGGCGAGCGCAAACAACAGGTAAATTTCACGGATATGTGGATCCGCATCATCCAAACGGACGGGGGCACAATGAAGAAGACGCTTTTCGCAGGACCGGTCGCCAAATCGGAATTTGGCGGCGACGGTTTTTCCTTTGTCTTTCCAAAAGGCGGCATGTATACCTTGAGCATCAGATATAATGATGCAACCAAAGAGAGATTCGGTACGACGGTTGCGGAAGCCCAGTTTTCTCTCGACGTACTTCGTTCTACTGTTGAAGATAAATTTAACTTTACTTCGAACGAATATTTGGTCGGAATCGGGACTGGCGCCTTTCTTGCAATTATTGGTCTACTTCCACTTCTCATACGAAGAAAAGAAATATGAAGAGCCAAAACATCCTCATGTCAGGCGGCGGTATCGCGGGATGCACGCTTGCGTATTTTCTTAAAAAGTGCGGCCATAGATTGGTCGTGACAGACACGACGCTGGAATTCAAACATAAGGATCGGTTCGATTTTGTTATTGGCACAGATGGTGTCAATTCGAAAATGAAAAAGCTCGTGCTTAGCGAAGCCTTATGACAGAGTGGGGAAGAATCAAGATTGATTATTGCACACAGTGTCGCGGCGTGTGGCTCGACCGCGGAGAGTTGGGCAAGCTTATCGAGCGAGCGCAAAACGTGGATTCTAGGGGCTCTTCCCGTGAGGGAGATGCCGGCCACGAACGGCGGAAGCGCGGCGGCTTTTTGAAAAATATCTTCGATTTCATGTGACCACAATGTTTAAAGAACTACTTTCTTCAAAAAAGTTCATATATCTTGCTCTTGCTTTTCTTGCCATTGTGCCATTTGAGTATCTGTCATTAACTGGAACACATCTTCCATATGTTGCAGAAGTAGTTGCTTTTCTTACCGTCGCAGCAGTATTCGGTCGTCAAATCTTTATAAAAGGGTTCAAAAGTCTTGTGCGATTGCAATTTTCCAATATAAACCTTCTCATGACCGTTGCCATAGCGGGCGCATTTTACCTAGGCGAGCTCGAAGAAGCGGCAATCATCGTCATACTTTTTTCGCTCGGGGAGTTTCTTGAGGACTTTGGCATCGAGAAGAGCAAGTCGGCACTTGAAGCCTTGGTCGAAAAAACGCCTAAAACAGCAACGCTCAAAGGCTCATCGGAGCTGGTACCGATTGAGACCATAGCCGTTGGGTCGGTACTTATCGTGCGGCACGGCGGCATTGTGCCTTTGGATGGAATTGTCGCAGATGGGAGTTCGCTTGTTGACGAGGCGGCAGTGACGGGAGAGCCATTGCCCAAAACAAAAACACCGGGCGACTTCGTATTCGCTGGGAGCGTGGTGACAGAAGGATATCTTGAAATTACTGCTTCAAAAACAGCAAAAGACTCGACACTTCAGAAAATTCTTGACCTCACCTTTACCGCCGCACAGCGAAAGTCGAAGAGCCAACTATTTATCCAAAAATTTGCAAGCATCTACACACCTGCCGTACTCGCGGTCTCGATACTGCTCGTTGTCATTCCTGTCTTCGTCTTTGGCCAACCTCTCGACCCGTGGCTTGTTCAAGCATTGACCCTCCTCATTATTTCCTGCCCCTGTGCGCTTGTTATTTCTACTCCCGTATCTATATTTTCTGCAGTAGGCAATGCTTCAAAACGGGGAGTGGTTATAAAAGGGGGCCGTTTTCTCGAAGAGCTGGGCAAGATACGCGCTATAGCGCTCGACAAAACTCGCACTATTACTAAAGGAGAGCCTGTAGTCACCGATAGTATTCCTTTTGGCAATGCGACTAAAGAGACGGTACTCTCTTGTCTTGCAGGGATGGAAACTTTTTCGGAACACCCCATAGCAAAAAGTATCGTAGATTACGCGCAGAAAGAAAATATCAAAATACATGCGCACCAAGGGTTTACTGCCGCATCGGGCAAAGGCATACAGGCTAAATGTCTCGTATGTACTGATGCGCACCACTGCGCCGGAACGTTGAAATACATGCAAGAACAACATGGGCCGATAAGTCCAGAAATACTTGAAGCCGCACAAACGCTTGAGAAGGACGGCAAAACACTCGTTGTCGTTTCTGACGGTACTGTGGTGGTTGGTATTGTGGCCGTGGCGGATGCCATTAAAGAAGATTCGGAGAGGGCTATTTCAGATTTGAAATCAATCGGAGTTGAACCCGTCATGCTTACCGGCGACACTGCTTCAGCGGCAGAGTATGTGGGCGAGCAGGTTGGTATCAAGAACATATATGCATCTCTATTGCCACAAGATAAGGCAAAGAAGATCGAAGAGCTCAAACAAACGTATGGTTCAGTAGCAATGGTTGGCGACGGCGTCAACGATGCGCCTTCACTCGCGCTTGCGGACGTGGGTATCGCAATGGGGGCGGCAGGCTCGGATGTTGCAATTGAGAACGCCGATATTGCTATCATGAACGACAGGCTGTCGTCTCTGCCGCGGCTCATAGGGCTTTCTCGCCGTATGAATGGGATTATACGTTTCAACGTGTCGACAGCAATTTTGGTAAAGTTTGCCTTTCTAGGACTTGCACTTTTTGGATACGGCAATCTGCTCGGCGCTATCGCGGCCGATGTGGGCGTAAGTATGTCCGTTATATTTAACTCTCTGCGTCTTTTTAATGAAAAATTATAATGTTTTTTATGAATCACAAATATAATTACCCACACTGTTTATAGCGTCATTGCAAACAACTGCGGCTGTACTATACTCGCGGCAGGGGTCGGGTTACAGGTTTCTGGGAGGAAACCATGTTCTTGGCGGGGATTTCAATTCTGGTAGCTCTCGCTGCGGGCGGCTACATTTATCGCTTGATCGCGGACAGTCGATGCCCAATGTTTGTCATCGAAAAGTCCGCTCCGGACGTTCCGTCGCGAATGCGAACGCGAAAGCTGGCGTCGCCTTGAACTCAACAAGGCGGCTTTTTTTATTCCGCATTTTCGGCTATATTTTGGTGACGCACCCTTAGCTCAGTTGGTTAGAGCGCACCCTTCACACGGGTGAGGCCTCAGGTTCGAATCCTGAAGGGTGCACCCGCGCAACAATGCGGGGTAGGTTGGAAGCTCTGCCGGGCCGTGGTATAGAGGTATTACATACGCTTCGGGTGCGTAGAACCCGAGTTCGATTCTCGGCGGCCCGACAGAGCTTCTAACAGGCAGTAAGGGCCTGTAGTTAAGTGGTAAAACGCTGCATTCGCATTGCAGAGGCGCGAGTTCGATTCTCGCCAGGTCCACCAGGTGTAAAAATTACATAGTTTGGTACTATAGCCGCCATGACGCTAACTACCCATGCGCTGGTCGGGGCGGCTGCGGCGAGCATTTTCCCGCATCATCCGTACATGGCTTTTACTGCGGCCTTTGCCAGTCACCTAGCTATCGACGCCTTGCCGCACTGGGACTACCAAGCTTGGCTGCGCTCGACCGAGCGTGACATGCTCGACCCGCTAAAAAACGACATGCGATGGGGCAGGGACCTGTGGCATGACCTCGCTATTATTGGTGCGGACGCAATCATTGGCACCGTGCTCGCAGTACTCGTATTTGGGTGGTGGTGGGGGCTGTCGATGCCTATCGCGCTTGTTGGCGCGTGGGCGGGGATGTTCCCCGATTTTTTGCAGTTTGTATATTACAAAACCCGCACTGTATGGGTGGGCGCACTACTCTTGCCGCTCCAGCAACTCCACCTGCGACTCCAGATGGCCAAGCACCGCTATGGCTGGGGGCCGGTCAAAGGCCTGTATATGCAGCTTATTGTGGTGGTGATAGCCGTGTGGACAGCGTACTTGGCACATTTTTGACACCTGTTAGGGTTAGGGTATGGCCGACGAGGATTCAGATTTTGACGTCGACCCGGGCGACCACTCGCCCGACCAAGCCCAACCTGTAGAGGGCCACGGCTACGATGCTGTCTTTTTTATCGCTTCATTTTTAGTCGCGGTAGGGTTTGTCGCGCTACTGTACTACTTCGTTAGCTAGTTTCTTAAAAGAAAAAACGCCGCCAAAAGTCCTCGGGTCGTCCCTCTTCGGGGACATCCACCAGACTGTTTGTCGGCGTTTTTTCTTTTGAAACTATTTTTCTAGCGGACAGCGGCGCTTACACTTGCCGAGAGCATGGTTGCATCCTCGAGAGCGGCGTGGAGCGTGGTGTTGATAGCGTCGTTAGAGCCTTTGGCAGATGCCGCCGCGGCAGTGTACTCGGCGCCAGCAGCAAGCTGTGCCTGGTAGCGAGCTGCGATGCTGGCAGCGGCCTCGGCGTTACCCTCGGCCTGCAGTCGAGCTATTGTGGCTTTGATACCTTCGCCGTGACTCTTGAGGTTGGCGGCGATGTCAGCTTGGACATCGGCAGTGAGCTCGCCCTTGGCAGATAGTGTTTGTGCTTCGCCAAGGCGCGTCTTAATAGTATTGAGGTCCCAGTCGGCTTTGGCAGTGTCAGATGCCGACAACGCCCCAGCTAACCCTTCGTTAACACGAACCTTAAACCCCCACAGCGCGTCGCCCGGGAGCGAGGCCTGTGCAGCTGCGGCCGTGCCACCGCCCAAGGCAGCGGCAATGACCAATGCGATAGCGATAAAAGGCATATATAGATATCTTACTTTACTTTTTTAATTTGCCCCTAGCTTAGCTACGCTAAGCGTCGGGGTTGCCTGTGTGCTCTCTGCGGGAGAGCTTTAGTTAAGACGACTTGGATACTGCGCCGCTTACATTGTTTTAAAGACAAAATGTGTTAGAATTTTTCCCATCTATGGAGGAAGGGCTGCACATTACGCTCAAGTCCGAGCGCCTGTTCGATATATTTGGGTTCCCAATAGCCAACAGTACGCTCACTATGTGGGTGGTCATGGCAGTACTCCTTGTCGCGGCGTATTTCATTGGCCGCTCGCTCAAGTTAGTGCCCGGCAAAGTGCAGGCCGGTGTCGAGATGTTTGTCGAGTATCTATTTGGGATGATTCAGCAAACGCTGGGCACGCGTCAGCTGGCTGAACGCTACTTCCCGCTCATTATGACGATTTTCATCTTCATATTTGCGTCAAACATGCTCAACTTTTTGCCGATTTTTGGCACGGTTGGGCTCCACAGCGAGCATGGCGAATTTGTACCGCTCTTCCATCCAGTTAACGCCGACCTCAACTCAACGCTGGCGCTCGCTATCATCTCGTTTTTCGTAATCGAGATATCGGGTATAGCGACGCTCGGCGTGTTGAAGTATGGGTCGAAGTTTGTTAATTTTAGTGGAGGTGCGATGGGATTTGCGGTCGGGCTCTTGGAGCTCATCGGCAACTTGGCGCGCCTGATCTCGTTCTCCTTCCGGTTGTTTGGTGCGATATTCGCTGGCGAGGTGCTGCTCATGGTCGTAGCACATTTCCTGCCATATATCGCACCAGTACCGTTGATGGCGTTCGAGGCGTTCATTGGGCTCTTGCAGGCAGCCGTGTTCGCGATACTCACGATGGCGTTTATCAAAATCGCCATCGACGAGCCCCATGGCAGCCACGAGCATCGGGCAGCGACTAGTCACTAGCAGCTAGCAACTAGAAGCTCAAAATTTATAAGATAAATTTTTAGTATGGATATTGAAGTAGCAAAAACATTGGGCATGGCACTCGTAGTGGGTTTGGGCGTTATCGGCCCAGGTATCGGTCTTGGTATCTTGGTCAGCAAGGCTCTTGAGGCTATCGGGCGCAATCCAGAGGCCGCGCCGCAGATTCAGACGACCATGTACGTCGGCATCGCCGTTACGGACGTGTTGGCAATCTTTGCCGTCGTCATTGGCTTTATTATTAAATTTACGTAGAGCCGGTCAAAACTTTCCTGCCAAAAAGTCCTCGGGTCGTCCCTCTTCGGGGACATCCACCAGACTATTTTGTCAGCAAAGTTTTTGACCGGCCTAGACCTGTTCGCTTTGGCTAAGGTATGGACGCAATCTTCACCACATTCGGCATAGACTGGCACTTGCTGCTCATTAACGCGGTCAACTTTGGCCTGCTCCTTTTGGGTCTATGGTACTTCGTCTATGGTCCGGTTATGCGTATGCTCGACGAGCGTCGCAAGGTGGTGTCCCAGGGTGTCGAGGCAGCCAACAAGGCACAGGCCGAGCTGGCCGAAGTCCAGGCGGCGCGTGGCGAGAAGCTTGCCGCTGCCGGCAAAGAGGCCGACTCGATAGTATCTGCAGCCCGCTCGGCGGCCACAGCGCGCGAGCGCGAGATAGTGGCAGCGGGCGAGGCTAACGCTGCGCAAATCATCGCCGACAGCAAGCGCGAAGCCGACGAGCTCAAAGCCAAGGCCCTGCAAGAGAGCAAGGCCGAGGTCGCCAAGCTCATCGTATTAGGAGTAGAAAAGGCCCTTCGAGAACCCTCAGGGTCTACGACAAGCAAATGATAGCTGCCGACTATGCCAAGGCGCTCTACGAGTTAGGCGATAGAGCAAACATACAAACGCTCCGCCAAGTGCTCGCGCGACGCGGTCACGACAAGTTGCTGCCGCAGATTTACGCCAAGTACGAAAAATTAGTGACAGCAAGCAAACGACTCGAGATGCACAAGGCAGTCACTCCCGAAAAAGAACGAACCCGAATACTGGTCGACCTATACAAAAAGTTAGTGGCTAGCAGCTAGTCACTAGAAGCTAGAACCTAAACTATATGGCAAACTTTATCGAACAATTTAAAAAAGAGCTAGAGAACTTTAAGCCCTCTGACCGCCCTAAAAATGCGGGCACGGTGGTGCGCGTTGGTGACGGCGTCGCCGAGATAGAGGGCCTCGAGGGTGCCTTGATGAGCGAAATGCTCGCCTTTGATGTGTCGCACGGCAAATCGCTCGAGAAGGCTATCGAGCACAGCGGCAACGTGTTTGGTGTGGTGCTCAACCTCGAAGAGGAGTCCGTGCGCGCTATTATCTTGGGCGACACGGGGCTTATTCAAGAGGGCATGACCGTACTCCCGACCGGCAAAGTGCTGTCGCTCCCGGTGGGCGAGGAGCTGCTTGGCCGTGTTATTAATCCTTTGGGGGAGCCCCTCGACGGGCTCGGGGCGATTGGATCCGTAGAACGGAATCCAATCGAGCGCGAGGCGTTTGGCGTGATGGCACGCCAGTCGGTTAACCAGCCAATCCAAACCGGTATCAAAGCTATCGACTCGATGATCCCGATAGGCCGCGGCCAGCGCGAGCTTATCATCGGCGACCGCTACACCGGCAAGACGACTGTTGCGGTCGACACGATACTCAACCAGCTCAACGAGCCTAAAGAGACTCGCCCGATTTGTATTTATGTATCGATAGGGCAGAAGGAGAGCAAGACCGCCCGGCTGGTTCAACAGCTTAGGGAGAAGGGTGCACTCGAGTACACCGTTATCGTCAATGCAGGCGCCGCAGCACCAGCTGCGCTCCAGTACCTGGCGCCATTCGCCGGTGCGGCAGTGGGCGAGTACTTTATGATGCAGGGCAAAGATGCGCTCGTTATTTACGACGACCTGTCTAAACATGCCGTTGCATACCGCGAGATTTCTCTCCTCCTGCGCCGCCCGCCGGGCCGCGAGGCATACCCGGGCGACGTGTTTTATCTCCACTCGCGCTTGCTCGAGCGCGCAGCCAAGCTCTCTAAAGAGATGGGCGGCGGCTCGCTGACTGCGCTCCCGATTATTGAGACACAAGAAAATGACATCTCGGCCTACATCCCGACCAACGTCATTTCTATTACGGACGGGCAGATATTCCTCGAGACGGACCTCTTTAACAAAGGTGTCCGCCCGGCTATTAACGTTGGTAACTCGGTGTCGCGCGTGGGCTCGGCCGCACAGACCAAAGCAATGAAAAAGGTTAGCGGCAAGATTAAGCTTGGTCTCGCACAGTTCCGCGAGCTCGAGGCGTTTATGCAGTTTGCATCCGACCTCGACCCTGACACGAAAAAGCGCATCGAAGAGGGTCAACGCCTGACGCAGCTCCTTAAGCAGCGCAACGGCCAGCCGATGGGGTTCGAAAAGCAGACCGTGGTTATCTATGCCGGCATTAACGGCTACTTGGCTAACATCGCAACCAACCGCGTTAATGAGTTTGAGGAGAAGTTCCTTGCCTTCCTCGACAGCAGCGCGTCGGATGTCTTGGCTGATATCAAATCGTCGCGCGAGCTTAAGCCAGAAACCGAAAGTGCGCTAAAGGCGGCACTTAGCAAGTTCCAAGAATCGCATCCGGATTTATTTTCCCTAGCAGCTAAAAGCTAGCGCCTAGAAGCTAACCATATGGCAGGGCTCAAACAGATAAAACTTAAGATTCGCTCGGTCCAAAAGACGGGCACGGTGACCAAGGCCATGGAGGCCGTGTCGGCCGTTAAGATGCGCAAGGCGCAGCAAAAGGCGCTTGCAGGCCGCGCGTATGCTCGCGCGGCCACCGCCACTTTGGCACGCGTCTCTGGTTCACGCGCACTTGGCAGTCATGCTTTGACGCAAGCGCGTCCTGAGGGCATCCGAAGGGCGCTCTACATAGTTATCACCAGCGACAAAGGGTTGGCAGGCGGTCTTAACTCGGGCGTGCTTCGGGCAACGTCGCGCGACATTGCCGAGCGTGGGCTAACTAACGACCAAGTGCGTGTTATTGCAGTTGGCCGCAAGGCAAGCGAGTACTTTACTAACCGCAACTACACTGTCGAGGACTACCACCCCAACACCGACGCGATAACCACCGAGCTTATCGACAAGGTGGTCGCCGAGGCAGGGCAGCGCTACAGTAGCGGCGCGGTCGATGTTGTGTACATCGTGTACCAAAACTTTATTTCGACCTTTGAGCAGCGCCCGACACTGCGCACTATCTATCCGCTGTCGCTCGATGAGCTCGCCAAAGTTGTTGCGGACATCGTGCCGGCCAAGGGCATGTACGCAGACGCAGTCGACACCAGCGCATCGGCGGTCTACACTATCGAGCCATCTGAAGAGGAGGTGCTTAATGTTATTTTGCCCAAGCTCGCAGGTATATTTGTCTATCACGCGCTGTTAGAGTCGCAAGCCAGCGAGCATAGTGCCCGCATGGTGGCGATGAAGGGTGCGAGTGACAAAGCCAAAGAGTTAAGCCACAGCCTGACACTAAAATTTAACAAGGCTCGTCAGGCCGCTATCACCAGAGAAGTTTCAGAAATCACGGGCGGTATGGAAGCAATGTCGAGTTAGCTTCTAGGGGCTAGTTTTTAGGTTCTAGCTAGAACCTAGCCCCTAGCAGCTAGAAGCTTTGCTGGACAAGAAGTCAAAACAACATTATTAAGAAGATATTGATTATGCAAAAAGGCGAGATAAAGCAAATAATTGGTCCGGTCGTCGACGTCTACTTTGCAGGCGAGTCTTTGCCTGCCATACGCAATGCTCTCACGACCCGCGACGGCGACCGCACCGTGACACTCGAGGTTGCCCAGCACCTAGGGCTCGGCCGCGTGCGCACTATCGCACTCCAAGACACCGCCGGGCTCGCCCGTGGTGCCGAGGTTGCCGACACCGGTACGCCGGTTATGGTCCCGGTGGGCGAGAAGGGTTTGGGCCGCCTCTTTAACGTCGTTGGCGAGCCTATCGACGGCAAAGACGCTCCTAAGGATGCGCCACGCCTACCTATCCACCGCGATGCCCCGCCGTTTAAAGAACAGCGCACCAAGGCCGAGGTGTTTGAGACGGGTATTAAAGCCATCGACTTGCTCGCGCCGTTTATGCGCGGCGGCAAGGTGGGGCTGTTTGGTGGTGCAGGCGTCGGCAAGACGGTGCTCATGCAGGAGCTCATGCGCAACGTAGCAACCGAGCACTCGGGCTACTCGGTGTTTGCTGGCGTGGGCGAGCGCGTGCGCGAAGGCAACGACCTCTACCACGAAATGACCGAGACGGGCGTTATCAACAAACTTGCGATGGTGTTTGGTCAGATGAACGAGGTGCCGGGCGCTCGTGCGCGCATCGCACTGTCGGGGCTCACCATGGCAGAGTACTTCCGCGACGAAATGGGCAAGGACGTGCTCTTCTTTATGGACAACGTGTTTCGCTTTGTGCAGGCGGGGTCGGAGGTATCGTCACTCCTTGGCCGTGTGCCGTCGGCGGTGGGCTACCAGCCGACCTTGGCCGAAGAGATGGGCCAGCTCCAAGAGCGCATTACCTCGACTAAAAAGGGTTCTATCACTTCGGTGCAGGCGATTTATGTTCCGGCAGACGACGTGACCGACCCAGCGCCGGCAACTACCTTTGCCCACCTCGACTCAACCGTCGTGCTTAGTCGCCAGCTCGCATCTATTGGTATTTATCCGGCTATCGACCCCTTGGAGTCGTCGTCGCAAGCTTTGGACCCAGACATCGTGGGTGAGGAGCACTACCGCACGGCGCTTGAGGTTAAGCAGGTGTTGCAGCGCTACAAAGACCTGCAGGACATCATCGCGATTCTTGGTATTGAAGAGTTGTCTGACGAAGACAAGGCGGTGGTGTACCGCGCACGCAAGATCCGCAACTTCTTGGGTCAGCCGACGCACGTTGCCGAGGTGTTTAGCGGTGTGCCCGGTGTGTATGTGCCGGTTGCCGAAACCGTGCGCAGCTTCCGCGAGATCTTGGACGGCAAGCACGACGACAAGCCTGAAGGCGCGTTCTACGAAAAAGGTGGTATTGATACGGTTAAGTAATCTAGCTGGCTGAAAAAACCTCTGCAAAAAGTCCTCGGCGGCTCCCAGACTATTTTGCATAGCTTTTTATCAGCCAGCACAAAACACTATGCCAGCGAGCTTGCAAGCTAAAATATGAAAGTCGTAGTAGCAAAAGTTGATGAGACGCTGTACGAAGGCGAGGCCGAGTCTTTGACCGTGCCTGGCACCGACGGCGAGATGACCATACTTGGCCACCACGAGCCGCTTATAACTACGCTTAAGGCAGGGAGTATTGTTGTGCGCACAAGTGGCGGAGAGAAAAGTTTTGAAATAACCGGCGGCGCCCTAGAGGTAGGCCCGCACGGCGCAACCGTCATTTTATAAAGTAGGAATAACTTGCCTATAGCTGAGTTATTCCTACTTCTTGTAATTTTCTCTACCGTTTGGTAGTTGTATTTGCCGGAGGTGGCGCGTGACTGATGATGTCAAACGGGCCGAAGAAGTTTGGGGCCCAGAGATTGTGGCCCGTCGTAGAGACGAGCCGCCCGAGATCACTGCTGCATGGAAGCATGCACGCGACATGAATCCTTGGAACCGCCGTACGACCGGCAAAAACTGGGACGGCAAACCCAAGAAAGAAAAACCCGAGTACTGAGTCCTGCCGCATGGCAGGACATTTTATTTGTGGACCGTACCGAAATCGAACTCGAGCGAGTCTCCCAGACTCACTCGCCTCGTCCATGCCATTTAAAACCTTAGTGGACCGTACCGGGATCGAACCGGTCACCTCATCCATGCCATGGATGCGCTCTACCAAATGAGCTAACGGCCCAGACAAAAGGCATTTTAAATTATTTTTAACCAAAATGCTATTGCGATAAAAATCAGTGCTACACTAAAGTCATGACGCTCTTGTCGGAGCTTTTTGGCTTGGCACTCTACTTAACACAGCAGGCGGGCATACTGCTTGGTGTTGGTGCCGAGTTGGTGCTGCTTATCTCATACCTACTCCACCTAGAGGCGCGCGGCACTGGGCCAGTGCGCTTTGTCGTGCCTGCGCGTTTTGTTGAGCGATTGGGTTTGGGATTTATCGTGCTGTCGGGCTTGGGTGTGGTGCTCTACCACGTGTTGCGCTGGGATGTAGCTATACTGCTGGCACCCGCGTTTATCGCCAAGTGGGTCCTTATCGGCACAGTGCTCGTTGGCTACCAAGTCGAGCAGCATGCCGAGGCCAAGCGATATCCGTGGCGCTCGGCAGTGCACGGATTTATTGGAGGCAGCTGGCTTGCACTATTTTTGCTTCACACGCTCGCGCCAGACACAGCGATGATTAATTTGCTAATTGGCTATGCCGCGTGGATGGCCTTCTTTAGTGTCATTTGGGGTGGGTTTGTTACTGCGCTGTCGCCAGGCGCAATGACAACAGTATTTGCCACCATGCCTCGGTTACCCAAGCCAAAGGTCCCGCCTGTACACGTCGCAAGTGCGCCAGTGGCTTTCCCAAAATTCACGATGCCAACTATTACGCTACCGACTATCACGCTGCCGAAGATATCCATGCCAGCTATGCCGACTATCGCGCTGCCTGCACTACCAAAAATAGCTTTGCCAAAGTTGCCGGTGGCGCCGGCTCCTGCGCCCGCTGTGCCGCATGCGCCGCTGCCGACTATCTATCACGTTGAGCTCGAGGCTCCGAGACATGTCGTGCCCGCGCCTGCGCCGCGACATATCGAGGCTGCACCAGCACCGCGCAAGCCAGTCGTTGTTGCGGCATCCGCGCCAAGGCCCCCGGTCGTGCCCGCACCAGCGCCGTCGCCTAACGACACAGGGTTACCTAAGGTGTGGGTGATGCCGCGCCACCCTGGTCAGTTATAATCAACCTAATGAAGTTCTTTTCTGACCCAACACCAAAGAAAATCGTCGTGCTCATGGGGCACCCCGACACGACACAAACGCAAACAAGCGAGCTGGCTTTGTTGTACGAAACGGGCGCCAAAAAGGCGGGACACGAGGTCAGGCGGTTTAACTTGGGCGAAATGAAGTTCGACCCGATACTCCACAAAGGCTACAAAGAAATCCAGGAGCTCGAGCCAGACTTGGTCAAGTTAAAAGAGGCAATACTCTGGGCTGACCATCTTGTAATACTTTACCCGTTGTGGTGGTCAACGATGCCGGCACTGCTTAAAGGTTTGTTTGATCGCCTGTGGCTGCCAGGGTTTGCGTTTAATATGCGTAAGCACAAAGACGGCACGCGCGCCCTGGGATGGCATAAGCGACTTAAAGGCAAGACAGCACGCGTGATTGTGCTGTCGGGCAACCCGCCGCTGCTTGGGCACTTGGTGTTTGGTAATTTTACAAACGAAATTAAAGTAGCAATCCTCTGGTTTGCAGGTTTTAGCGCACGCGCGACCTACATAGGCCCAACCGATACTGCGCCCGAGTGGATGCGCAACACCTGGCGCCGCAAACTCTTTAAAATGGGCGAAGGGGCGGAGTAGTCTTTATTTAAGCGCCCGAGTGCGGTATAGTCGTCACACATGGCGTTAAGTATCGGGATTGTGGGGCTGCCAAACGTGGGGAAATCCACGCTTTTTAATGCCCTCACCAAAAAGAGTGTCTTAATAGCAAACTACCCGTTTGCGACTATCGACCCATCGGTCGGTGTTGTTGCCGTGCCCGACCAGCGCCTGGACAAGCTCGCCGCGTTTTCACAAACCGAAAAGGTGGTCCCAGCTGCGGTCGAGTTTGTTGATATCGCGGGGCTTGTTAAGGGTGCGAGCGAGGGGGAGGGCTTGGGCAACCAGTTTCTCCAACATATCCGCGAGGTAGACGCTATAGCCCATGTCGTGCGCATATTTGAAAATAGCGAGATAACCCATGTCGAAAACCGCATCGACCCCATGCGCGACATCGAGCTCATTAACACCGAGCTTATCTTGGCCGACATGGAGAAGGAGAGTAAGAAAAAGGCTACCACGCAGGAGCAGCCCAAGCTTAGTCAAAAGCCGGTGTTGTATGTGCTCAACAAAGAGTCGGGCGGCCACAATTTAGACGAGACCCCCAACGACCCGCGCTGGCTCGAGCTCATGGAGTTTCTTAAAGACAAGCAGTACGTCATCGTCGACGCGCATGTCGAGCACGACCTTAAAGACTTGGCGCACAGCGACAAGGGCGACTTTCGCCGCGAGATGGGGATTTTTGAAGATGGCATCGATTCGCTTATCCGTGCGGGCTACGAGCTCTTGGGACTTATGAGCTTCTTTACCACGGGCAAAGTCGAGACGCGCGCGTGGACTATTAAACGCGGCTCTACCGCACCAGTAGCAGGTGCGGCGATACACAGCGACTTCCGCGACAAATTCATACGCGCCGAGGTTATTAACTGGCAAAAACTTATCGAGTCGGGCAGTTGGGGCAAAGCGCGCGAGCTGGGCCTCATCCGCACCGAGGGCAAAGAATACATAGTCCAAGACGGCGACACTATTGAATTTTTGCACGGCTAGCCAAAGTCAGGTATAACCTGTGGTGGAATAGCACAAACCCAAGGGGTATACAATGCCACGTGACGTCACGATACGGACCAACCAGGCCCGATTTGACCAGGTGGCATGGATCCTGGTCAACAAAGTTCGCTCCAACGAGTTCCCGTTCAACATTATGTGGTTGCCTCAAAACGCAACCCCAGAGGAATTCAAGAAAGACTCACTCGTTCTTTCGCGAGCGATCTTCTTCGCCAACATGTTCATGCGCGGCCAGGTGCAGAGCAACTATATCTACGGCCAAGCCATGAAGTTGCTCTTGGCCCATCCCGAACTCATGGACCCCAAGTTCATGAGCCAAGAGTGGGTCACGGTTCAGTATGTGTTCGAGCGCGTCGCACCGTTCATCGAATACCGACTCTTCGAAATGCCCCGGCTGATCCTTGATGCGTTTCGGCGTCTCCAAGAAGACTGGGATGGCGACCCGCGCAAGCTGGTGGAAGGTATCGAAGATTCGGACTCGCTGTCCGGGACCAACACGCACAAGTTGCACCTTCGGATGGTCAACATCGACACGATACCTAAAAAGCGAAGGCACCAAGACCAGGGACGTGGTTTCGTGGGTGTGCGACAAAAAATTGCAAATCTGTTCGCGTACTTTATGCGAGCACTGCAATTGATGGAGCACGCCAAGACCACGGAAGTCGCCTTCGACTTTCACGCTGAACGTATCTTTACTGTCACCGGCGCGATCATCCTCGAGGGCACCGACCCGGTGCGGTTCGAGGATGTGACTCGTATCGGCAGCAAGATGGCCGAAGACTTTTGCCTTCGCAACAAAGTGCCGACCAACGAGCTGGCCGACGGCTTCTGGTGGTTTTCTAAAGCAATGTGCGCCAAGGCGCCGGGCAACCGGACGCTTGGGCGTTCAAAGCGCAAGGACCATAACAAGGAGAAGCGTCACTCGCTCGACTACAAGCCGGGACCAAGGGAAAAGGTTGAGTTGAAGTTCTACCAACCGGACTGGCAAAAGCAAAAGGACGTGCGGGCCTACGAGCTCTCGTGCGGGAGGTGTGCACTTGAGCATCTGTGTACGCTCAACCTCTCGTCGGGGTTTTATGGCGAGGAAGGGACTCTCAAGACCCAGCCTCGAACGAAGCCCATCGCGCACTTGTTTGGCCACGGCAACTTGCCTCACCAAACATCGGGGAAACCCAAACTCCCCGATGAAGATCCCCCGGTTGAACCGGCTGAGCCAATGCCGATCCTGCTTGGCCTCGACATTAGCCACGAACAACGCAAGCCAGACGCAACCCAAGACCTGCAATAGTAAGCAGGTCTTTTTATTTAGTTGCAAGAAAAAAGCCGCACTCGGATGAATGCGACTTAGAAGGTGTCTGCGAGAGCACTGGCTTGTAAAGCCAGATTTGCACGACGCAGGCTGTGGCGGGTTGGAGGGAATTTGATGTAGTTCACCGACACCGGATTGTGAGCCCAGACGTCGCGCTGGTGGAGCTTCTGGAGTTCGTCCAGATACCACTGGCGCGCTTCTTCTGGAGTCGCCCAATCAAGGGGGCTACCATCTTCATTCCTGCTCCGAATGACCGTCACGCTACCAGGGCCCGAAGGCTTGTTGCGTACGCAGCGGATGCCGCCGAAACGGCCGTTCTTCTTGCGTTCGACCCCCGTTGGGAGGTCCTCCTTTCTCGTTCTAACGCAGTTTTGGATATTTGGTATCCGCTTCGAGCAGTAGAAGAGGTTGACCGGGTTACCAAACTCATCAAGCCCACGGTTGTCGAGGCTCTCTGCGTTAGCGTGATCGACATCGCCAAGTCCCATCATCAGCACATCAAGAAGTTCGCGATGCGCGTAGACAGTCTTTGGCTCATCGATACCACGGCCTCGCCGACAGGCATACACGCCGTTGACTTCACCTGTCTTCTTGTCGTAGGTGACGTGTGAGTGCCAAGTCTTTTCAGAGCCGTCAGGGTACAAGGTCGTCCGAAGATGATCCTTGAGCAAGACGACCATGAAATAACCCTTGGTGAGCTTGATAGGGACCCAGGCAGGGTGGGAGATCAGTCCCTCGGCAACAAGGTCACGCCAGCGGTATCGCGCTAGCTTGTACTTCATCCACCAACGGTTGTTTGCACGTACCGGGAGAGGATCAGGCTTCTGCAGCTCGAGGACGTCCTCGTCAGTGAAATCGGCCAAAGAATCGGCCGATAGAACTTTGTGAAAGTTCATGGGTCGACTCTCTGTTTGGGGTGGAGTGTACAGCTCTTTTTGTTAAGAAAGAACTGCGAACCTGTACCCCAGCTTACGCTGCCGGGTTCGGCGGGGTCAATGTGGACAACCGGGTCGGTAAGGTCCTAGCTACTGCGGCGTCTACGTATATGCTAGGATTTTAGATATATGGATAAACCCAAGGCCGGTCCTAAGGACTTCTTTTTGTGGGCGGGTGCGATGATTAGCCTCTGGGGCGCAGTTGTGGCATTTTTGGCGCTCACTTTTGACTACATTAACTACGCACTCCCGAACCCGCTCGAGTACGTTGCCAACCCATACCAAGGTGGCATGCCGTACGAAATGGCGTCGCTCATCGTGCTTGCGCCGCTCTTCCTCATACTCATGCGCGTTATCCGCCGCGACATCGACCGTGACTCGTCGCGCAATGACATTTGGGTCCGCCGATGGGCACTCTTCCTCACGCTGTTCATCGCGGGCGCGACTATCGCTGTCGACCTCATCGTGCTTATTACCACCTTCTTGGGTGGCGAGGAGTTGTCGGTGCGCTTCTTGCTTAAGGTCGCGTTGGTGTTGTTGGTCGCGAGTGCGGGCTTTATGCACTTTATGGCTGACCTGTGGGGCTACTGGAGGCAAAATCCGCAGTATGTACGCTCCGTTAACTACGCCGTTGGAGTGTTAGTCGTAGCAACCGTTGTCGCCGGCTTCTTTATCGTCGGTACGCCGCAACAGGCACACCGCATGCGCCTCGATGAGCAGCGTGTTAACGACCTCATGTCTATCCAGTCGCAAGTGACCTACTTCTACCAGCAAAAGCGCGTCGTCCCGACATCACTTAGCCAACTCCAGGACCCGCTGTTGGGCTTTGTCGTCCCGACCGATCCGTCTACGGGCGCAGCATATGAGTACAGCAAGACGAGCGACCTCGCCTTCCGCCTGTGTGCGACCTTTGCCGAGAAGGGGACATACAATGACTACGGCACACGTTCATCGGTAGCGTATCCAACCAAGCCATATGGCAACACGCAAGACAGTTGGGAGCATAGCGCAGGCCGCGTGTGCTTTGAGCGGATGATAGACCCC
>Ga0114930_10000394_pt1 | contig 46414 bp, 47 predicted proteins | sample AnhtaG_FD_87300 | JGI IMG/M metagenome (GOLD analysis project Ga0114930, IMG submission 87300) | Deep subsurface microbial communities from Anholt, Denmark to uncover new lineages of life (NeLLi) - Anholt_01485 metaG | ecosystem: Environmental > Aquatic > Marine > Oceanic > Sediment | place...
AAAAATGATTACCTCGCCCCTTGATGCTCAGACCATCGAGGACATCAAGGCTGGAGACCAGGTCTTCATCAGCGGGGTTATCTATAGCGCCCGGGATGCCGCCCATAAGAGGCTCATCGAGGCTCTGGAGCGGGGAGATAAATTGCCCTTCGATATATCCGGCCAGACAATCTATTATATGGGCCCCTCACCGGCCAAGCCGGGGCAGGTTATCGGAGCCGCTGGCCCCACCACAAGTGGGCGCATGGACAGCTACTCGCCACGTCTCATGGCATCAGGGCTCAAAGGGATGATCGGAAAGGGCAGTCGCTCGCCAGAGGTAAAGGAGGCGATCAAGAAACATAAAGCGATATATTTCGCTGCCATCGGAGGGGCTGGGGCACTCATCGCCAGATCGATAAAGAAGGCCGAGGTGGTGGCTTATGAAGAGCTGGGTGCTGAGGCCATCATGTGCCTTGAAGTGGAGAATTTTCCGGCCATTGTGGTAAACGATGCCCATGGCGGCGACCTCTATGAGGAGGGGATGGCGAAATATCGGCGAGAAACGGGCTAGCTTCTGGGCTATAACCTATTGACAACAGAACCGCAGGAAACATATAATCACCCCACATATAGAGGTGCTTGCACTTATGGAATGTGCCTACCATTCAGGGATTAATGCTGTAGGGGTATGCGTTAATTGCGGCAATATGATCTGCTCGGAGTGCAGAGTCACTTTGGGTGGAAAGTTCTACTGCCAAGCTTGTGCTGATCGAGTCTTCGCTAGGAGACAAGAGGAGCTGGCAGGGAATAAAAACTGGCTCACTGCCTTACTTTTTTCCATCTTCTTAGGGTGGCTTGCCGTCGATCGCTTCTATCTCGGTTATATAGGTTTGGGCATCCTGAAGCTTCTTCTAACAGTATTGTTGGGTGTTGGGGTAATCTGGTGGCTAATTGACATCATTTTGATCGCTACCGACTCACTTATGGATGCTGAAGGGAAACCCCTACGCCACGGTGCGTATTAGCCATAAGCCCAACAAAAGGGTAGTGTTACTGTGAAATGCGAGTATCATCCTGAGAACGACGCTGTGGGGGCCTGCGTTAACTGCGGGCGAATGGTTTGCTCTGAATGTAAGGCCACGCTTGGCGGTAGGATTTATTGCAAACGTTGCGCTGATGAGGCCTTTGTAGCGAGGCCAGCGTTGGTGAGAGAGCAAGCGGGAGGAGCGATAGCCTCGCTGGTATGCGCCATTATAGGGTTCTTTTTCTTCGGCATTATCCTGGGCCCAATTGCAATAGCTCTGGCAACAGGGGCTAAGAGAAAGATACGAGAAGACCCTGATCTGGGTGGTGACGGGATGGCAACCGCTGGCCTTGTGATCGGCATAGTAGACACAGTTTTGCATGGTATCTTTGTCCTCTGGATTATCGTCATCCTTATCATAGGAGCAGCTGCGGGTGCTTAGCGGGATGAATATGAAGGTTGACCTGGAGTGGGGCGATGAGGGAGTAGTCCCGGAGAAGATCTACCCCGATACTCACTTTGTTTTTACCAGAATGGGTCAGGTAGCCTGGGCGATGGTGGCACCGCAGAAGGGTGAGGTTGTTCTAGACATCGGGTGCGGCAGAGCGGTTGATGCTCTGGAGCTGGCGAAACAGGGTGGCCGGGCCATAGGGCTTGATCCCTCGCGGACGATGATCATGGAGGCCAAAAGCTGCATTGGCGATAGGGAGGTTGACCTAGTACGTGGCATCGGTGAAGCGCTGCCCTTCAAAAGGTGCTCCCTGGACAAGGTTATGTGCAAAGGCGCTTTGGATCATTTTGCCGATCCGCTGAGGACAATGGAGGAGATATCCCGGGTTCTTAAGCCAAAGGGGGAGATGATAATAGCCATCGCCAACTTTGAAAGCCTAAGTTGCCGACTGGGGAGGGCCTGGTATCCGATAATCAGCAGATTCAAACGGTTAAAGGATGAAAGACTTCCCTGGGAACCTCCTCCGGACCACACCTACCGGTTTGATTACTCGATGCTGTGTGAGCTTGTGGGGCATCATTTTGATGTGGGTAAAACTTTGGGGGTCTCCTTACTATGGACCGCTCCCTACTGGGGAAAGATTCTGTCAATACTACCGGGACGGGGTTCGGCAATCATTCTGGCTTTTCTCGATAGAATAGCTCGCCGATTTCCCGCATTAAGCGATGTCATTGTTCTCAAGCTCATCCCGAAGAATGAGTAACGCTTGACTGCATCTCCTTATAGACATCGACGGTTTGCTTTGCTGTCTGGTCCCAAGAGAAGCACTGCTTCACCCTCTTCCTCCCTTCACTACCCATCCTGAGGCGCAACTGTTCATCATCAAGCAGCCGCTTAATCGCCCTGGCTAGGGCATAGGGGTCCTGTGGGGGCACTAGAATCCCAGTTTCCCCATCCTTAACCACCTCTGGCAGCGCCCCACCTCTGGTGGCGATCACAGGAATCTCACAGGCCATAGCTTCGGCAGCAGGGAAACCAAATCCCTCATAAATAGAAGAGGTAACAGCGATCTCCGCCGCTGAATACTCCTGCACTAGCTGCTCGGTTGATAACCTACCGGTGAAAGTGACCACGCCATCAAGGTTATGATCCCGGATCAATTTGAGAGCATAACTATCATTGGGGTTCACTTTGTCCACGATGGTCAGCTTTATGTCAATATTTGCCTTCTTCAATAGGTATAGTGCCTGAAGCAAGTAAAGGATGCCCTTCTTTCGGTCCCCCGTTCTGCCCACCATAATCAGGCGGCCATGCTCTTTGTTATGCCCGTCCACTCCCCTGAAGATGGTGGTATCGACTCCGGGGTAAATCATCCGTATCCTCTCCTTGGGCACCTTGAATGCCCTAGTCACCTCACGCGCTGAACTCTCGGAGTCGGTGATTACCCCATCCAAGCGCCGGGCCACAATGCCTTGCATCGCCGGCGGGTAGAAGAGGATTTGTTTGATCTTCTCCCAATCGCTCGGCTCATGGGCGAGATCAGCCTTGGTATCGATGGGCAGAGGATGATGAATTGTGGCGATCACAGGGGTCTTCAAGGTTTTCATCAGTAGCAGGCCATAGGCCAATCCCTGATTATCGTGGATGATGTCGAAACGACGACTGGATAGAAGCCCTCTTACCTTGAGGTAGGCCCTTATGCTGAAGGTGACCATCTCGGGGAACATGCCCAGCTTCGTTCCCGCTAGCTCATAGAGATTAAAGGGGGTTAGGATGCGGAAGGGGTTTTCCTGTGGCAGGAAACACTCCCCATCATCCTTACGATCGTAGAGGTTCAGACTTTCTAGCTTGTGCACCCTGATCTCATCGGCAACATCGGGGTAGGGAGGTCCAACCATGATATCGACCTCATGTCCCAGCCTCCTTAGCTCACGAGACAGGTAATAGAGGTAGACCCCTTGCCCACCGCAGTACTTATTTCCACGATAGCAAAGTAAACATACTTTCACCCCAGGCTCCCCCTATTTTACTAAATCCTTTTGGTATAGATGACTATGCTCTTAGGGAAGAAGAAGTTTAAGATGCGCTCCATGCGCTGAGCAAACTTTGACTTGGTGACTATCTGCAGCACCAGGAATTGGTAATAGAGCGCTGGAATCCTTGCCTCCTCATTCTTGAGACCAACGATGCAGCGAAGGAGCCAATAGACAGAATGGAAGGCATGCTCATAGCGGATGGCATAGATCGCCAGATTATTCCGTCTCAAGGAGTCCATCAACTCTTGGGCTTTATACTTGCGCACATGACCGCCGGGATGGTTATAGTAGTCCTCATCCAGATTCCAGTAGACCGCCTCGGTGAGGTAGGTAGGAACAGTGACCGCCAGCGCTCCTCCTGGCTTGAGAACCCTCACCAACTCTTTGATCCCTCTGTCATCATCCGCCACATGCTCTAGAACCTCGGAACAAATTATCTTATCGAAGGAGGCATCCTTGAAGGGTAGGCTCAGGGCATCGGCAAACATCACATGCCAGCTCCCATTGGACACCTTCTGTGTATCCATATAGTGTAGCACATAGTGGGTCTTTCTCAGGCTGATATCATCCATGTCCAGGGAACATACCGTGTGACTGCCGAGCCTGAACGCCTCAAAGCTATGCCTTCCCTCGCCGCAGCCCACATCCAAGAAACTGTCGCCATTATTTATCTTGAAGAGTTTAAAGTTAACGGTGAGCACCTAAAGGACCTCCCGATATACCTCTAGCGTCTTCTTCGCTGCCTCTTCCCAGGTGAAGTGCGTTTCCACCCTAATCCTGCCGCTGGCTCCCATTGCCTGTCGCAGCGATTCATCCTTAAGCAGGTGTTTAATCGCCTTGGCCAAGGCCTTGGCATCTCGTGGGGGGACTAAAATTCCGGTCTTCTCATTCTCTACCACTTCAGGGAGAGCCCCGGCCGTGGTTGCGACCACGGGAACGCCGCAGGCCATTGCTTCGGCGGCGGGTATACTGAACCCCTCGTATAGAGAGGGGACAACAGCAACCTCAGCCCTGGTATAATGCTTGACCAGATCCTGCACACTCACCCTACCTGTAAAAGCGACGCTGCCATCAAGTCCGTATCTTCGTACCAAAGCTGGGGTATACTCGTTATCGGGGGCACCACGGTCGACAATGGTCAGCTTTACATCCATATCCTCGCGGAGTAGCTTGAGGGCCCGAAGCAAATAGACAACCCCCTTCTTGCGATCGCTGCTATTGGCCACGATGATGAGGCGACCACGCTCCTTCTCCTCGCCGTCAAGCCCGCGAAACATATCTAAGTCGATGCCATTGTAGACCACCCTTAGCTTTTCCAGGGGAACTTTAAAGGTGTTTCTGGTTTCCTCTGCGGCGCTCTGTGAGACTGTGATCACCCGATCCATCCTCTTTGTAACCAGGTGCTGCATCACTAATGGGTAAAAAAGTATTCTGTGGATTCTGTCCCCAATACTCTCCAGATAGGCCAAATCGGTCTTTCTATCGATGGGTAAGGGGTGATGCACTGTGGCCACGATGGGGATTTCAAAGGCCTTCATCAGCAGGATGCCGTATGCCAGGGTCTGATTGTCGTGAATGATATCGAATCGATGATTTCGGAGGAGATGGCGCAACTTGTCATAGGCCCTGAAGCTGAAAGAGAACATCTCGGTGAACATCCCAAGCCTTGTCCCCGCCAGCTCGTAGAGGTTGAGTGGTGTGAAAGCCTTGAACGGGCCCTTTTTGGGGAATCCAAACTCAAAGAAGTTCAGGTTTTGCACCCTGTGTTCTACGACGCCCTCTGGAATCAAGGGATAGGGGGGGCCGACAATTAAATGAACCTCGTGCCCTAGTCTCTGTAGGCCACGGGACAGGTAATAGGTGTAAACCCCCTGACCGCCGCAGTACATATTGCCCCTATTACAGAGGAGGCATATTCTCACTTCTGTACCTCATTACGGCCAAAGATAACGGTGAGGAGGCCAGAGATGCTTTTAGCATCGCAAACCTGGCCCGATGTGATAAGGCTTGGAATCTGCCTCAATGGGATAGGCACCACCTCGATAATCTCATCCTCCTGGGGACGGCGTGGGCCATGCTCTAGCTCGGTGGCGAGGAAGAGATGCAAGAACTCGGTTGAGTATCCCGGGCTACTGTAGAAACCGCCAATCCTCTCCACCTTCCCGGCAGTATGCCCGGTCTCCTCCTCAAGCTCGCGAATTGCGCTCTCGATGGGCTGCTCCCCAGGTTCAATGCCCCCGGCCGGGATCTCCACAAGCACCCTACCCGCCGGTGTACGATACTGGCGCACCAGGATGACATTATCCTGTGAATCGATGGCAACGATGGCGACACAGTCCGTATGCTCCACCACCTCCCGAGTTGTCTCGCGCCCGTTGGGCAGTAATACCCTATCGACGCGGAGGGAGAGTACGCGCCCATCGAATATCCGCTTACTGTCTAAGGTTCTCTCTTCCATCGAACCCTATCGCTCAACTTGATAAACCAGAGCCACCTCATCGCAGTCGGGGAACTTAGGGCAGCGCTGACATTCCCCCCAGATCTTACGCGGCAGATCCATCTTGTCCACCTGTCGAAAGCCAAACCGGGTGAAGAAATCGGGCTTATATGTGAGACAGAATACCGTTTCAATGCCCAGGTTTCTCACCTCATCGAGGCAGGCCTTGAGCAGCACCGCACCGGCCCCCTGGTCCTGCCAGTGCTCGGCTACAGCTACGGCCCTGATCTCAGCCAAGTCCGACCAGAATATATGAAGCGCAGCGCAGGCAACCACCTGCTCGCCATCGCGGACTACACTGAAGTCCCTGATATTTTCATAGAGCTCGCTTAGCGCGCGGGGCAGCATCTCCCCCTTATCGGCAAAATAGTTGACTAGCTTATGGATTTGGGAAATGTCATCGATGCGCGCCTTTTCAGCTTTCATCTCGGCACCAATCTCTCCATTAAACTGCTGTAGAAAAAGGTCGGTGGCCTAGCCCTGAGAAAACGAGCCACATGCGGGCTAAGCGTGACCTTAACACTGTCACCACTCTCCAGTGCAACGTTGATCTGCCCATCGATGCTGAGCATCGCCTGATGGTCAGTCTGTACCCTCACCATCAAGGTAGCATTTGGTGGAAGTACTAAGGCATTGGCAAACGTACGGTGAGGTGCTATAGGGTTCAAGATGATCTCCCTGGCCTGAGGATAGAGGATAGGGCCTCCGACGGCCAGCGAGTAGCCTGTGCTACCGGTTGCGGTGGCCAGAATCACCCCATCCGCCTTGTATGTAGTTAAAGGAGCACCATCGATGGAGGTTTCCACATGGACTAGTCGAGCTATAGCCCCTCGTCCTAAGACGACGTCATTCAGGGCATGAAAGGTCTCTTTAGATGCTAGCTCCGCCTGAAGCATAGCTCGTTCGTCGATCCAACCCTCACCAGTGAGAAAGGCAGGCAGCCTATCTCGAGCCTCCTCAGCGCTGAGTTCAGTCATAAACCCCAGCCTCCCCAGATTTATCCCAACAATGGGAATGTCCCAAGGGATCACGGCATGAGCGGCCCTCAAGATGGTACCATCGCCACCGACACTAAAGATCAGCTCTGTGCTCTCTACTTGAGCCCTGGCGTTATCTTCATCCCAGGCGGAACAAAGCCAACTAGATGCATTGAGAGAGGGCAAAAAGCCCGCCAACTCCTCGGCGAAGGCACCGGCAGCAGCGATCTTTGGGTGATACAGAATGCCCACCCTCTTCAACGGACTAGCTCTTTCTTGGTTTCCTCAGTGAAGTTGTAATACCGGATAACCTTGCTTACCGCTTTAGCTGCGGCTTCAATAGTATAATAGACGGGGAGTCCCGCGTCCAGACACCTTCGCTGGGCTTGAGCCACAGCGCCGATAGCATCCAATCGCGCCCCAGCATAGAGAACCAGTGCCACCGGCTTGGTCAAGGTCTTTGCCATCTCGATCAGGATGTCAACAGTCTGCTCCAACTGCTCAGCTAGCGAAGGGCCAAAGCCACCATAAATGTCGAGCCCAATATGGGAGATGATAAAATCGATATTGGGATCGGCATCGACTATCCTTAGACCCTCCTGGTAGAACTGGGAGGCACCGGCCAGTCCCAGTGCGGTCTCCACAGGATTTCTTACGCTGGCTCCGGCCTCAGGGTTAATTTTCTCAAGCCCCTTCCTGGTCTCCTCATTGAAAGAGGGAACGAGTAGGCCTACCCTCTCACAGATATCAGCAGCGATAACTCCAATACCACCACCACGCCCCACAATGCCCACCCTGGGTCCCCTGGGGCATGGGAAGTGCTGGAGGGCAAGAACCATATCTACAATTCCCTCCAGACTCTCCACCGATATCGCCCCTGTCTGACCGAAAAAGGCGTCCCATACCGACTGGCTGCCGGCAAGAGCGGCAGTGTGAGATGCTGCTGCCGCCGCGCCTCCCTCAGTTACCCCGGCCTTCAGTATGATCACCGGCTTCCGCTTCATGCATTCCTTAACTGCCTCAAAGAATGCCCTCCCATCTCTAACCCCTTCGATGTAGCAGGCGATAATCTCGGTTTCCTCATCGTCAGCTAAGTAGTCAAGGAAGTGGGTAACATCCAGGTCGCAGGCGTTGCCATAGCTAACTACCTTGCTGAAGCGAATCCCCCTCTCATTGGCCTGGCTGACAAGGCGGATGGCACCGGCCCCCGTCTGGGCAATAACAGCAACACTGCCCGCCTCTTTGCAGAAGGTGGGATAGAAGGTCAAGCCCTCTTTAGGGTAATAAATCCCCATGCAATTTGGACCGATGACACGTACCCCACCCTCGCGAGCGATGCGGCTCAGCTCCTCCTCAAGCCTCCTTCCCTCCTCCTTACCTGTTTCACTGAAGCCCGCGGTGAAAACATGAACCGCCTTAACCCCTTTGGCCGTACAATCGGCCATGATCTGAGGGGCAAGCCGCGCCGGGATGTTGAAAATGACATAGTCTACGGGTTCGGGAATATCCCTGACGCTGGGATATGCCTTCATCCCCATAATCTCCGAGACGCTGGGATTTACCGGATACAACTTGCCTGAGTAACCAAAATTCAATAACCTGGGTAACCACCCCATAAGGCTTTCACGAAGTTCATTGGAGGAGACGCCAACCACCGCTATGGATCTGGGATGAAAGACATCGTTTAAAGGGTGCCCTGAAGCCAATGCTCCCCCTTTATAGGCTAAGCAAATCGACAAAGATGTAGTATTCAATTTGCATAGGGAAGTCTATCACCGCAGGGCATCGCTGTCAAGGAAAAACGCTTACGGCGGTCTCTGCAATTCTGAGTAGCATCCATGGATAGACACCCAGAGCCAAGACACCGATGCAGGCGAGGGAGAGGGCAGCACGGAGCGCTCCAGAGGACGGCACCCGCTCCTCCGATAGCGGAGCGCCGAGGTACATTGTGCGCACTACCCTGAGATAGTAGTATGCTGAAATCACCGTGTTAATCACGGCAATGACCACCAGCCATGTCAGCCCGTGGTTAACGCCGGCGCTGAATATAAAGATTTTGGCCACGAACCCCGCAGTGGGTGGGATGCCGATAAGGGAGATTAGACAGAGTGCCAGGGCGAGGGAAAGAAGTGGAGCGCGCCTGGCCATCCCCGAGTAGTCGGCGATATCGTCGCTATCGATCTTATTGGAGATGGCTATTATAGCGATAAATGCGCCCAAATTGGTAAGGGCGTAGCTTGCCAGGAAGAATACCAGGGCGCTGGGGCCACTGGCACCAAAGGCACCGGGCTCAAGGGCGCTGACGGCGGCCAGTCCTATCATCAGGTAGCCTGCCTGGGCGATGCTGGAGTAACCCAGCATTCGCTTGATATTCGTCTGCGCGATGGCAACCACATTTCCTAGGGTCATGGTGATGGCGGCGAGCACGGCGAAAATCATCGACCAGTCCAGCATCACCGGCCCCAGGGCCTCGTAAAAAACCCTTAAGATCACGGCGAATCCGGCTGCCTTGCTGGCAACAGAGAGATAGGCGGTGATCGGTGTCGGCGCCCCCTCATAAACATCGGGGACCCACATCTGGAAGGGGATGGTGGCGATCTTAAAACCGAAGCCAGCCACCAAGAGGACAGTTCCCATCAGGAGTGCTGGGTTGTCCACAAGGCCTCCAAATGGGATCAACAAAGCGATCTCCTTAAGATGAGTGGTGCCGGTGAGCCCGTAGACCAGAGCCATGCCATAGAGTAAAATGGCACTGGCCACCGCCCCGAGGAGTAGATACTTCAGTCCCGCCTCGCTGGATTTGGGGTCCTTGAGAAAGCCAGTTAAGACGTAAAGAGAGATGCCCGTCAGCTCCAAAGCGATATAGATCGAAATAAGCTCCCTGGTGGATGCCATGAGCATCATCCCCATGGCGGCAAGGAGCACCAGGGCATAGTATTCCCCGCGAAAGGCAGCGAATTTGTGGGAATAGTCGGTGGAGGAGAGGAGCACCAAAGCAGCCATTACCAGGAAAAAGAGCTTGAAGAACAGGGAGAACTCATCCACCACCAGCATGCCATTAAAGGAGGTCTCATTTGTCCCCCACAAGGCAACAGTGAAGGCGGCGGGCACGATAAGTCCGGCAATGCTCACCACTCCCATGATCCACTTGCGCTTGACAACAAGGTCGAGCAGAATGACCACTATCGCCAGGGCGCAGAGGCTTATCTCCGGTGCCAATAGATAAAGGTTCAACGCTGTCTCCTAAACTACTTTCGCTATCTCCATTAGCCTCTTGGTGTCATCATGAAGCTCATCCCAGATTCTGGGGATGTCTTTCTTCGAGACCCAAATGCCTTCACCCACATCGCTGCCAGGTCGAAACTCACCCCTAACCAGCCTGGCTAAAAAGTCGATATAGACGACGTGGAGCGTCGTTTTGCCATTCTCTTTCACCACCCTATCCCAGGGGACCAGGGGGGTGGTGAGGCTAATCTCCAGATCGGTCTCCTCCATAACCTCCCTCTTTACCCCCTCCTCGATCCTCTCCCCCAGCTCCAACCTGCCCCCGGGGCAGATCCACTTTCCCTGCCAGAAGCCCCCCTTCTCAGGGACATGCTTCACCAGGAGGATTCGTCCTTCATCATCCTCGATCACCGCCCCTACAGCAACCATTATCTGCCCCAAAGAAATCCTCCTATAAGCCTAATCCCCCGAGTATGGGCAATATGCCCATGTTGATGACATCGGTTAGTATCTTCGGATAGAGGCCGATGAGCATGATCACCGCCACCATGGAGAAGATGGTAAACATCTCCAGCCTGTTGGCATCGGGAACCCCGTCATACTCCTCCTTGGGCGGACCATAGAACACGCGCTGGAGCATCCACAGGATGTAGCCTGCGGTGAGCACGATCCCCAAAATGCCGATGATGGTATAGATCTCAATGCCGGGCACGACCCCGCTGTTGAAGCTGCCGAGGAAGACAAGAAACTCGGCAGCGAAGCCACTTGTGCCGGGCAGTCCCAGAGAGGCAAGCCCGGCAACGCTGAAAACAACCAAGATTATGGGCATGCGGCGAGCCAGCCCGCCAAGCTTTGGGATGCTCCGTTCATGCGCTTTTTCGTAGACCAGCCCAACCAGAGCGAAGAGGAGTCCGGTAACTAAACCGTGGCTGAACATCTGGAGGGTAGCGCCGGTCATGCTCACCTGAGACAGGGCAAAAATCCCCAGAAGCACAAAGCCCATATGGCTGATGCTACTATATGCAATCAGCCTCTTCAGGTCGGTCTGCCTCAAGGTTACCGCTGCCCCATAGATTATACCTATTACCGCCAGAGTAACGAGGAGCGGGGCATAATCTTGGGATGTTTCCGGAAATATGCTCACGCATACGCGGAGCATACCGTAACCGCCCATCTTGATCAGTATCCCGGCAAGGATCACGCTCACCGCCGTCGGGGCGTCGGTATGGGCATCGGGGAGCCAGGTATGGAACGGGAACATGGGCAACTTTATGGCAAAGCCAATGAAGATGAGGAAGAAGATGGCTGCCGCCATCAGGGAGCTGATGCCAGCCTCAATCCCCATTGCGGCCAGCGCTACCATATCAAAGGTATGCATCTGGGAGTAGAGGATCAGGATGCCGGCGAGCATCAGGGCGCTGCCCAAGAGGGTATATATAACGAACTTTGTCGCCGAATACTCCTTCCTCCCCGTTCCCCAGATGGTGATCAGAAGATACATGGGGATGATCTCCACTTCCCAGAAGAGGAAGAAAAGTATCAGGTCCAGGGAGCAAAACACCCCTAGAATGCCCGTCTCCAGCACCAGGAGCCAGACGAAGTATTCCCGCGCCCTGAGGTCGATTTTCCACGAGACGAGAACGGCAATGAAGCCGAGCATGGTGGTCAGGATCAGCATGGGCAGGCTCAGCCCATCGAGGCCGAGGAAATACTGGACACCGATTGAAGGGATCCATGACACCTGCTCCACAAACTGGGGCGTTCCTATAAGCGAACGATCGAATATGAAGAAGAGCGCAATCGACAGAATGAAAGGCACCAGGGCGAAAAGGGCCGCAGTGCGCTTTATCCGCCTCGGGGTAGCGTTCGGAAGCAGGGCAATGATAATGGCCCCGATGACGGGGAGGAAGATTATTGTCGATAGATATGGAAAACTCAATTTTTCGCCCGCTCCTCCTAATTTTTAGCCAAATATAAAGAAGACGGCTACTATGGCCAAGATGCCAATAAAGATAGCCATCCCGTAAAGTTGCAATTGTCCTGTTTGCACCCTTCGGATACGCTTACTCGCTACAATAGTGCCACCCGCTACTCCGTTCACCAAACCATCGACAACCCTATCGTCGAACTTATGAAAGAGGGCAAATAGCCCATTGATCAAAATCCGCATCACAAATACATTCTCATAAAGCTCGTCAAACCAGTACTTCCTGGAAAATAAGGTATAAAGCGGGGCGAAGGCCCGCCTTAGCGATTCCGCGGAGATCCATTTCTTGCTGTAAATGGCATAGGCGAGTAAGATGCCAAAACCAGCCAAAACAAGCGATGCCCAGGCCATGGGGCTTGCTAGAGCGCCAAAGAAACTGTGGGACTCGCCGCCGAGAAATTCACTTATGGGAAGCCATCCAGAGGCAACTGCAAGGATGGCTAGTAGAACCATGGGTAAGATCATCACCAGTGGCGATTCATGAAGTCCATGACTATCTTGACTGTGACCCCGATACTCGCCGCCGAAGGTCATGAACACCACCCGGAACATATAAAAGGCGGTCAAGAACACGGTAATCAAGGCCAGAGCGAACAATATGGGGGCATAGTGGAAGGATTCAGCCAGGATGCCCTCTTTGCTCCAGAACCCGGCCAGGGGCCAGATGCCGGCAATGCTGAGGGAGGCGATGAGGAAGGTGACATATGTCCAGGGCATCGCCTTTCTCAGGCCGCCCATCAGCCTCATATCGAAGGTTCCAGTGGCATGATTAACGCTACCGGCCCCTAAGAAGAGGAGTGCCTTGAAGAATGCGTGGTTGAACAGATGAAAAATGCCCACCGCTACGCCCAGCATCAGGCCATGCTCCAGGTCAAGCGCACCGCTGGCCACTGCTACGCCCACCGCCCCCAAGCCCAGCATCATGTAGCCGAGCTGGCTGATGGTCGAATAGGCCAGCACCCGCTTAATATCGTTCATCACCAGACCCATAGTGGCGGCGAAGATGGCGGTGACTCCCCCGATAATGGCTACTGTGGTTATCGCCTCGGTGGAGGAGGCGAACATGGGGAACATGCGCGCCACTAAGTAAACACCGGCGGCAACCATGGTTGCGGCATGTATCAAAGCGCTCACCGGCGTCGGCCCCTCCATGGCATCGGGGAGCCATGTGTGGAGCGGGAACTGCGCCGATTTGCCCACAGCCCCGGAGAAGATGCCGATGGCCGCCCAGGTCAGAACTGTGCCACCAAGGGCACCGGCCAGGGCCAGCTCGTGAAGCTCACCGATGTCAAATGTGCCCGTATTGGCATACAGCAGCAGGATGGCCGCCAGAAAGCCGAAGTCACCGATTCTGGTAACAAGAAAGGCTTTGGTCGCCGCTCTTGCCGCCTCGGGTTTGTGGAACCAGAAGCCGATAAGGAGATATGAGCACAGCCCGACACCTTCCCAGAATAGGTAGAGGAAAACGAGGCTATCGGCAAGAACAAGCCCTAGCATCGATCCGGTGAATAGTGACATGAAGGCGAAGTAGCGCGAATACCCTGGGTCGCCATGCATATAGCCCTGGGAGTATATCTGCACCAGCAGGCTCACCGATGTGACCACGATAAGCATCACCGCAGCCAGCGCGTCCACGGTCACCCCTATGTAGATCGCGGTATCGCCGATAGCCAGCCACTGGTAGTCGGGCATGGGAAGCACATGCCCAGGAGCCTTAATCACCTCCACTAAGGCCCAAAGGGAGAGAATAAGGGATGTTCCAATGCTGGCGATGGCTACATATCCGCTGATCTGAGGACGGTTGTTGAAGAATGGTCTGATGATAAAAGAGATAATAGCAAAGGAGAGGAAGGGCAGCAGTATAATAGCTAAAGCTACTTCAGTCGGCATCATACTACCATTTCATGAGATCGATTTGCTCCACATCCACCGTTTCCCTGCTTCGATAGATAGAGATTATTATCGCCAAGCCTACGACGACCTCAGCAGCAGCGAGCACCATAACGAAGATGACAAATACCTGCCCGGTCATCAGCGCCGGCGCTACATAGCGCCAGAAGGCCACCAGTGATATATTCACCGCATTGAGCATCAGCTCAACGCTCATCAGGATGACAATGGCGTTTCTCTTTGCCAGAGCGCCATAGAGTCCGATGGAGAAAAGTATCGCTGAAAGGATAAGGAAATGCTCCAGTCCAACAGCCATTTTTATTTCTCCCTGACCAGCACAATAGCTCCGATTATCGCGGCCAGGAGAAGCGCCGCTGCTATTTCAAAGGCCAGAACAAAGCCATTCTCCTTGCTGAAAAGAGCCTGGGCAAGGGACGATATTGTCGGCTCTGGAATCTCAGCTACGACATTCCAGTTGGTGCTCACCACCACCACGACCATGGTAATCAGGAACAAAAGACCCACTATTAATGCTGGCAGCTGAAGCCGGCCCGAGGGATTGCCCCGCTTTGTCTCACGGGTGAGCATAATGGCGAAGATGATTAACACCCCGATGGCACCCACATAGATAAGCACCTGCGCTCCAGCGAGAAAATCAGCGCTCAGGATAACAAATATCCCAGCTATAGTGAAGAAACAGAGCACCAGGAAGAGGGCAGCGTGGAATATATTGCGGAAGAAGACCACGGCCAGGGCAGCACCAACAATAACCGCCGCTAACACCCAGAAGGCTATGACAATGCCTGTTTCCACTAGCGTCCCTCCTTGGGCGGAGCGAGCAGGGTTTGGGGGGGCATCTCATCTTCAAGATCGGGATAGGCGTAGGCGCTGCGCTTATCCGGAGCAGCAATAAACTGCTCCTTGTTCATCACCAGCGCCTCCCGCCTGTAGCTCGCCTTCTCATAATCTCTACTCATAAAGAGCGCCTGTACCGGGCAGGCCTCAACACAAAGACCACAGAACAGGCAGCGCCCAAAATCGACCTCCAGCTTCTCCACAACCAAGCCCTTTTCTTCGCCCTTTCGCGTTTCGATGTCGATTATAGAAACGGGACAAGCCCTGGCGCAGGCGCGGCATCCGTTACACTGATCCTCATACCAGACCAGTTGGTAGCCCCGGAATCGACGCGCCGGGGTAAGCCGCTGCTCGGGATACTGCACCGTAATGGGGTGGCGGAAAAGGTGTTTGAAGGTCAGTGCCATGCCCTTGGCAATGCCCCGCCCGTATCTTTTAAAGCTCACCCCTTCTCCCGGCACCGGGAACAATCCCGACCACAGAACGATCAGGAGAGCAGCAATGGCAAAGTTGAGGAAGAGCAGCCACCAGGGGAATCCTGGCCAGATAATGGCTTCAGTTGCGGTGATAAACAGGTTGATTAGCGCTAGTGGGAAGAGGAACTTCCATGCAAATCCCATCAGTTGATCCACCCTGACCCTAGGCAGGGTGCTTCGCATCCAGAGGAGAACGATAAACACCAGGAGCACCTTGATAAAGAACCAGATCGGGCCCGGCAGCAGAGCAAACCTCCAACCACCAAGGAAGAGAGTGGCGGCGATGGTGGATAAGGCAAAGGCATGAGTGTACTCAGCAAAGAAGAACAGGGCGAACTTCATCCCTGAATATTCCGTGTGGTAACCAGTGACGATCTCTGATTCCGCCTCCAGCAGGTCAAAGGGGCTGCGATTGATCTCGGAGGCAGCAGCGATAAAGAAGATCACAAATCCCAGGGGCTGAAGCAAGAAGAAGGGGACATTCTGAGCCTCAACGATGTCCATCATAGAAAGGGATCCGGCTATGATGAGCACGCCGCCAATGGAAAGCACCAGAGGAATCTCATAGCTAACCATCTGAGCTATGGTTCGCATGCCAGCCACCAGTGAGAACTTGTTATTGGAGCCCCACCCCGCCATGAAAATGCCAATGGCGCCTACGGAGGAGATGGCGACTACATAAAGGATGCCGATGTTAAGATCGGCGAAGATGGCACCCTGGCCCCAGGGGATGACAGCAAAGATCATCAGAGCCGGGAAAAAGGTAATGATGGGGGCCCAATAATGAACCCAGCGATCCGCTCTGATAGGGACGATGTCCTCCTTTATCAGCACCTTTATCGCATCGGCTACGGGCTGAAGGATTCCAAAGGGCCCAGCGCGGTTCGGGCCTAGGCGAATCTGGAACCTGCCTATGATCCGCCTCTCCATATAGATAAACATCAGCACCATCACGAGGACGATTATGACAATGATGATGAAGGCTATCAGCGCGGGCACCAGATATGCCGCCCAGGAGGGCCAGTAATTCAAGAGCCACTGCTGGAACTGTTCTAGGATTGTCACTAGCGATCCACCTCGCCCATACAGATATCGATGCTGCCAAGGATGATTATGGCGTCTGCGAGTAACCTCCCGACACACACGTCTCGGAACATAGTGAGGTTTATGATCGCGGGGGCGCGGATATGGAAGCGATAGGGATTGGGAGAGCCATCGCTAACCAGATAGAAGCCCAGCTCCCCCTTGGGCCCCTCTATGTGGCCGTAGACCTCACCCTTTGGCGGCCTGAGCGTTGCTGACACCTTAGTGCGCACCTCCCCCAAGGGGAGCTGGTCCATAGCCTGTTTCACGATGCGAACGCTCTGCCTCATCTCAAGGATCCGCATCCGATAACGGTCATAGACATCACCGTTCTGGCACGTTGGGATCTCGAAATCGAACCGGTCGTATATGGAATAGGGGTCAGCTCTGCGCAGGTCCCATTGTACGCCGCTGGCGCGGAGCACGGGGCCACTAACCGAGCAATTGATAGCCTGCTCCGGTGGCAGAATGCCCACCCCCTTAGTCCGAGCAAGCAGAATCTCGTTCTCCGCCAGAAGTTGGTCGTATTCGTCGATGAAACCAGGCATTTCTTCAATGAACCTCTCGAGGGCTGGCATAAACTCTTCAGGTATATCTTGGCTCAGCCCACCGATGCGCATATAGTTATAGGTGAGCCGCTGCCCGCATACCATCTCGAAGAGATCAAGAATCTTTTCACGCTCCCGCCACATGTATAGCAGGGGAGTGAAGAAGGCGCCCATCTCATTGAGCATGAAACCTACCGTCATCAGGTGACTGGCGATACGCATCAGCTCGGCCATGATTACCCTCAAATACTCGGCCCGCTCCGGCACCTCGATCTCAGCCAGTTTCTCCACCGCCAGCACATAGGCATGGTTGTTGGTCATAGAGGCCAGGTAATCGAGCCTATCGGTGTAGGGGATAATCTGGGTGTAGGTTTTGGATTCACCGAGCTTTTCGATACCGCGGTGAAGATAGCCGAAGACGGGCTCCAGGTCGAGGATACGCTCGCCGTCGAAGGTGATCCTCATCCGGAACACCCCATGAGTTGAGGGGTGCTGAGGACCGAAATTTATCATTATTGGCTCGGTCTTAAACACCGCTTCCGTAGTCCTTTCTCAGAGGATGCCCTGCAAACCCCTCCCAGAGGAGGATGCGCTTCAAATTTGGATGCCCATCAAAGGCTATCCCCATCAGGTCATAGACCTCTCGCTCCTGAAAATCGGCGCCCTGCCACAGGCTGACCACTGAGGGCACTCGGGGGTTTTCTCGATCGTAGCACCTTGTCTTTAGGACGATGCTATGGTTATTCGTTATCGAGGTTAGATGGTAAACTACCTCAAAATGTTCGGTGTAGTCTACAGCGGTAATACTATTGAGGTAATCGAACTCAAGCCTAGGGGTCTCTTTGAGAAAGCGGGCTATATCAAGGACATCTTCTACCTTGATAAAAACCGCGGTTTCACTGAACTCAGTTACTGCATCCGGCAGGTGCTCCCCTATCCGCCGAGCAACATCTTCACCGGAAAGCGCTATGGTCATCCTACCTCTTCTTCGAAAAAGTACCCTTACTAATCTTCTGGTGCAGCATAATCAAACCGTGCATTAGGGCCTCGGGGCGCGGCGGGCATCCAGGGATATAAACATCCACAGGAAGGATGAGATTCACCCCGTTCACCACGCTGTAGGAATCTCGGAAAGGGCCGCCACTGATGGCACAGGAGCCCATGGCAACAACCCACTTCGGCTCCGGCATCTGGTCATAGACTCGCTTTAGCGCCGGTGCCATCTTCCAGGTCAATGTTCCGGCGACGAGCATCAGGTCCGCCTGGCGCGGTGACGCCCGGAAGAGCTCCATGCCAAAGCGGGAAATGTCAAATCGCGATGTCGCAAGGCCGATCATCTCAAAGGCGCAGCAAGCAAGCCCACAGTTGACCGGCCAGACAGAGAAACGGCGTCCCCAATCAATGACGAGATCTATTGAGCTAACCAGAACGCTCCTCTCGATATCCTCCTCCAACCAATCAATAGGGTCCGGGTATGGCTCCTGAGAAGCATTGCGAAGCGCCTCGATCGCGGCGCCCTCAACAGCATCCAGTTCCCTCGAGTTATATGGCCTCTGTACTATTTCCACACCAGAACCCCCTTCTTCCAGGCATAGATAAAGCCGACAATTAAGATGAGAAAGAAGGCAACCATCTCTACTAGACCAAAGAGCTTAAGCTGGTTAAGGGTTGCAGCCCAGGGATAGAGAAAAACCACCTGTATATCAAAGGCGACAAAGAGCAAAGCGAAGACGTAATATTGGGCTTTGAATTGAATCCAGGAAGTGCCCACAGGCTCCATGCCGCACTCATACGTGGTAGTCTTGGCCGGGTTTGGTTTCTTGGGGACGATGCCGAAACGTGTTAAAAGGGGAGGGAGTAATATTAAAAGGATGGCAAAATCTAGAGCCAAGATGAGGAAAATGCCAATGTAGCCGAAGTTCCCCAGCAAATGCCCTCCTTTTGCACGAAATTATACAACATGTTATCCCGGTTGTAAAGTGAAAAAACACAAATTTTGCTATTGACCTGCCCCCTGGGGTTGGTTATTATTAGAATACCTCCATCCAAGGAGCAACTCTTATGCCCCGCCCGGATTTAGTTTTGCTGCACGCGCCAAGCATATACGACTTTCGCACTAGGACCATCCTTTACGGCCCGATTAGCGATCTCATTCCCTCCTCGCCTATTTTTGAGCTCTATCCTATAGGATTAACCAGCATCGCGGAGTATCTGGAGCGAGCTGGCTATCGGGTGCGCATGGTGAACCTGGCAGTTCGTATGCTTCGCGACCGAGATTTCGATGCCGCAAAGCTGATTAAGAGCTTGGATTCCCCCGCTTTTGGCATTGATCTCCACTGGATGCTTCATTCCCATGGCGCAATCGAGGTTGCGCGAATAGTGAAAAGGCATCATCCCAATGCAAAACTGGTCCTCGGTGGTCTCACCGCCTCCTACTATCATCGAGAGCTTTTTAATTACCCAGAGATCGATTATGTGCTCCGCGGCGATTCCACAGAGGAACCCTTTCGGCAGCTAATGGACTGTATCCTAAATGACAAGGAGCCCGTATCGGTGCCCAATCTTTCTTGGCGAGATGAAAACGGGGATGTGCACGAAAACCCGCTATCTCATGTCCCTTACGAGCTTGATGATTTGATGATCGACTACTATGACCGCACGGTAGGCTCTGTACTTAGACACCGCGATCTATCAAGCTATCTCCCGTTTAAGAATTGGCTCCGTTATCCCATAACCGCAGTGCTCACCTGCCGTGGCTGCACTGAAAACTGCCTCATTTGCGGTGGTTCGGCTGCTGCCTTCCGAAACTCTTATAACAGAGATCATGCCACCTTCCGTAAACCAGAGGCCGTGGCTCGTGATGTGAAAAGCATCGGGCGGATAACCAACGGCCCCATCTTCATCCTGGGCGACATCCGCCAGGCAGGAGAGGACTATGCATACCGCCTTCTCGAACTTTTAAGCCAGGAACAGCCAAAGAATCAGATCATTCTGGAGCTATTCAACCCTGCCCCCAGAGACTTCTTGAAAAAAATGGGGGAGGCATGCCCCGGGTTCTGCCTCGAAATCTCGCCGGAGTCCCACGACCCTGAGGTGCGAACAGCTTGTGGTAAGAACTACTCCAATGAGGAACTGGAGCAGACAATCGCTGACGCCCTAGAAGCTGGCTGCCAGCGGGTGGACGTCTTCTTCATGACCGGTCTGCCAAAGCAGACCACGGGGTCGGTGATGGATACCGTAGACTACTGCGGGTTTTTACTGGATCGGTTTGAACGAACCGTGCCATTTATCGCCCCCCTTTCTCCCTTCCTCGATCCAGCAAGCCTGGCCTTCGAGAACCCGGAGCGCTATGGCTATCGCCTTCGTTTTCGAGCGCTGGATGAGCATCGCCGAGCGCTGGTTATGCCAAGCTGGAAGTACACCCTGAACTACGAAACGGAATGGATGTCACGCAGCCAAATCGTATCCAGTGCCTATGAGGCATTGCTGCGTCTTAATCGCAACAAGGGAGAGCATGGCTCGATCTCAAGGGAAGCGGCTGAATTTGAAGAACGGCGTCTGAATACCGCTATTCAAATGCTACACCGCATCGATGAGATAGTTTCCTCAGGTAGGGAGGAGGAGCTTGCTCAGATTAAAACCACAGTGGACTGGGTCAATATGTCAATGCCGGGTGGGAAGAGGGAACTTGAGCTACCTACCAGTCCTCTTAAACTGAGGCCGCTAAGCGCCCTGTGGTATTCGTTGAGGGGGCGCCATTATTGACCTTAATCTCTTATTTGGTTATTATTGACACTGTCTTTCCTCGATGAAGGAGGCCAAGGTGACCGAACTGAAGAATCTGTTCCAACCGATCCACATAGGGGAAATGGAGCTCAAGAACAGGATAATATTCCTGGCGACTGCTACAGGCTATGGTGCCGATGACGGGGTTACCGACCGCCAGACGAACTTCTATGCTGAGCGGGCAGGGGGAGGTGCCGGACTCTTGGTCACAGGCATAACTATGCCCTCCAGCCTTGGACGGCCGCTCCCAGGTATGATGGGTATCTACCACGACAGGTTCATCCCGAGCCTTCGCCAGCTAAACGATGCGGTGCAAGCTTATGGGGCCAAGATCGCCGCTCAGTTGGGCCTTCAGTACTATTGGGCCAAGGGGGAGGGCGCTCCAGTAGAGGAGGTAGCGCCCTCGGAGGTGTCCACCCGCCGCGACTCGGCACCAAGAGCGCTTACCATAGAGGAAATCCGTCAGATCATAGATGATTTCAGCGAGGGTGTGCGCCGGGCGCGCGATGCCGGCTTCGATGCTGTGGAGTTTCACTGTGGCATAGGCTATCTTATAAACCGCTTTCTATCGCCGTGCACTAACAAGCGCACCGACCAGTACGGTGGTTCTTTTGAGAATAGAATGAGATTCCTTCTCGAAATCATCGAATTATCCAAGAAAAAGGCGGGAAGCGATTACCCCATTATCTGTAGAATCTCCGGTGAGGAGTTTATGGAAGGGGGGCATACACTAGAGGATTCTAAAAAGCTGGCTCCCATCTTGGAACAGGCAGGAGTTCATTGCCTCAGTATGCAGGCGGGGTGGCACGAATGCCGGACGCCACTGGTCCACATGTCGGTGCCACGGGGCGCCTTTGTCTACATTGCTGAAGAGATTAAAAAGGTAGTAAATATACCGGTGGTCGCCGCCTACCGCATAAACGATCCTATCTTGGCGGATAAAATCATCGCAGAAGGCAAGGCTGACCTCATCGGCATGGCGCGACCGCTCATTGCTGACCCCGCGCTTCCCAACAAGGCAAGGGAGGGAAAGTTCGACGATATTAGGCCATGCATTGCCTGTGGTCATTGTCTGGATACGGTTATGGTGGGCATGCCCATGACCTGCTCTGTGAATCCTCGGGTGGGAAGGGAGGCAGAATATACCATCGAGCCGGCGAAAATTTCGAAGAAGGTTTTCGTCATCGGTGGCGGCCCTGCAGGCATGGAGGCCGCAGCGGTAGCTGCGACAAGGGGACATCGGGTTACCCTTTTTGAGAAGAGCGATCGCTTGGGAGGGAACCTACTGCTCGCCGCCGCGCTCTCTTATAAGGGGGAGATCGGCAATTTCGCTAGCTACATGGAAACCCAGGTCAAAAAGAGCGGCGCCCAAATTAGGCTCGGTCAGGAGATGACGGCTAAGGCAGTTGAGGAAGGTAAGCCAGATGCTGTTATCGTAGCCACCGGTACCAGTGCCAAGGTTCCCGATCTGCCCGGGTTCAAGGGCGACAATGTAGCTCTTGCGCTCGATGTGCTTGCAGGAAAGAAAGTTATTGGCGAGTCGGTTATTGTAGTAGGCGGCGAGATGGTGGGCTGTGAAGTAGCCGAATTTTTAGCTGAGAAGGGCAAGCAGGTAACCCTGCTGGCAAGGCGGGAAAGGGTGGGCGACGACATCGGGCGCACCACGAGATGGGTGATTATGCAGAGACTGAGAAATGCCGGCATAAGAATGGAGACCAAGGTAGACGTGGTGGAGATCACCGACAAGGGGGTCAGGGGTATAAGGAGAAACGGTGGTGAAGTTGAGTTCTTCGCTGGCGACAGCGTGGTGCTTGCCGTGGGGCTCGCATCCAGCAATGAACTCGCTCAAAAGCTAGAAAGGGAAGTCCCTGCTATCTACTCCGTAGGCGACTGCGTTGAGGTGCGCAGGATTGTCGAGGCCATCGAGGAGGGCTTTCGTGTGGCACGGGAGCTATAATGTCAAAAGCTGTCTCTCTTCGCTAGTTTCAAGGGGAATTTAGCACCGGCGACTAATATATAGTGTAAAATATGCTCATCGATCTTCACGCGCATACTGTGCCAAAGTCTGACGATAGCTGTCTAGAGCCAGATGAGCTCATTGCCAACGCTAAGCGCGTCGGCCTTGATGCAATCTGCCTCACCGAGCATGATTGGTTTTGGGACGATGAGGATATTGCGGAGCTAAGCCATAAGCATGATTTCCTCATTCTGCCAGGGGTGGAGATAACCACTGAGGAGGCGCACCTTCTGGTCTTTGGACTTAACAAGTATATCTTTGGCATGCACCGCGCCTCTTTTGTAAGGCGATTGGTGGATGAGGCTGGCGGCGCCATCATCGTCGCTCACCCCTATCGCCGCAATTTCCCTGTTGGCGAGGACCCTGAGAGGCAACGATACTATCCGGCGCTAAGCCGAGCCTGTGAAAGCCCACTCTTCGAAATTGCGGATGCCATAGAGGTGTTTAATGGCAGAGGCTCGGTGAAGGAAAACGCCTTCTCAATGGAAATCGGCGAGAGGCTAACCATAAGGGGCATTGCTGCCAGCGATGCTCACGAGGTCAAAGACATAGGTCGCTGTGCTACTCTTTTCGAACGGAGGATCAGAAATGTTCATGAGCTAATCAACGAGCTAAAAAGGGGCAGATTCAGCCCAGCAGAGCTTGGCAAAGAGCGCTAAAAGATGTTACCATCATGAAAACAATACTATGTTAATAGGAGCCTAGCGATGAATAAATGGATGCATAACTTGCCCAAAATCCCGGAAAAAGAGGACTTTCATGAGGGCTTCATGGAGGGTTTTGGATTAGCACTCTTAGGACCTCGAGTGCTTATGGAAGAGTTTCGTAGGGTTAATCCCGGCTTGGCCGCCCTTGTCGATGGCTTTGTTGAGGTTATGCTTGACTCTGTCGGGAACAAGCTTACTCCTGAGGAAGTCGATCGGCTCAAGCAGGCTGCCATAATCGGGCAAATCGCCACGCTCAGATGGTTAGCTAGGGCAATGGAGGTATAGCCTATGTGACCTAATGAGGTTGAACAGTAATGTTGATATTAAGGAATGAGAATTTCAAACACTAAGCTCGGCAACCAAGAGGTCAAGGGCAAGCTCCCCTTTCCACATCCCCCGCTTTATAGATAGGTCGGTCTCCAGGAGCTTGCGGTAAACCTGTTCCAGCCGTTTCACAGAATAGCGCCTGCTCTGTTCCAAAGCCTTGGCAAGGGTATAATCAGAGGCCAGACCCAAATGGGCTTTAATCTCTGAGACAGATAACCCTTGTTGGCTAAGCTCCTTAGCCTGAAGTAAGAGTCGAAGCTGTCTCGTGATCATGACCACAAGATAGGGCGCCGTTGCCCCCTCTTGCAGCAACCGATGAAGCATTGAAGCCGCTGTTGACGCTTTCCCCTCGATGAGGGCATCAACCATAGTGAAAACGCTCGCCTCTCGAGCGTAGCTCACTACGTCCTTCACATCCCCCTCCTCAATGCGCCGTCCAGAGGTGTAGAGGAGTAGCTTCTCGATCTCGCTGGCTAACACCCACAGATTGTCCCCCACAAGGGAGTCAAGCAATCTAACAGCCTGTGACGAGATGGTGCCCATTCCCTCATTTACCCGCCGCTGGATCCATTTCCTTAGAGCCTCCCCCTTTAGAGGGGGGAATTCCTTAACCGAGGCCAAAGGGGCAAGCCCCTTGAGCAGGGCATTATCCTTCTTTATCTGAGCATCGACCAGGACTAGCACCGTGGTCTGGGGAATGGTAGCAACCCGATCCTTTAGAGCCATCCACCTGCCCTCGTCCTTTTCAAAGCGGCTGAGCAACCCCTGAACGATGATGAGACGGTGGGAACCCAGAAAGGGCATCGCCATGCAGGCATCCACGAGTTGATCCAGCTTCACCTGATGCCCATCGAAAACGGTGATGTTGGAGGCCAAAGACTCCCTATCGCCCAGGCTCTCCTTGATCCTCTCCAATTCCTCATGGAGGGAGAAATCATCGGCACCAAAAAGTATGTAAAGCAAATTTTTCGCCCTTTCCGTGCCTTCCGCCTTTTTTCAACGCTCTCTTTTCGCTCTCTATTCTAGCGCATACTTCGGTGCCCGACTAGACCTAGAGCCATCTTTTGAAGTGTGCTATCATAGGTTTGCGCGTATAAAGTGACATTGCCTATAAAATATGGCAGTATGAACGAAATGGTATCGAATAAAAGATCGTACATATGGTTCTATGATAAGATTCACAGTCGCTATTATAACCTCTTAATTAAATGGTGCTTTCTCCCTTTTGGCGGGGAAAAGAAGGTTAGACAGGAACTGATAGAGCCAGTCGAGTTTTTGTCGAGAGATAGAATTCTTGATATGGGCTGTGGGACCGGCGGTGCTACCTTTGCCCTCGCTGAAAAGACAGGAGAGAAAGCCAAGATAGTGGGAATAGACCTTTCTTCTGGTCAGATACACTTTGCTACGAGAAATAATCGTTTTGGTAACACTAGCTTTCTGCTTGGGGACGCGAGCAACACACCCTTTGTGGAAGGATGCTTCAACAACGTGTTTATTACCCACGCTATTCACGAAATGTTAAGGGAAATGCGGCTAAAGGCCCTTATAGAGGCAAAACGGATACTACAAGAAGAGGGCAAAGTAATAGTCCTGGAGCTGGATAGTCCGAACAGGTTCTTTGTTCGATTGTTCATAGCCCTGTGGTTCGGCTATTGGCTGCCGTTCAATTTCGAGACGCCAACCCGAAGAGACATGCTGAAACATGGCGTTGCCAATGAGGTGGAACAGGCGGGTTTCAGGAATAATCGAAAGATATCAGAGTTACGGTCAAACTATCGAGGGGTGTTTCAGGTAGTTGAGGGAGAGAAATGAAAGATTTGTGGGCAATGTGGCCCAGTAGCAAAGTGTAGGCTGAAAAATGGAGATCGGGATTATCGGGCTGCCAAAGAGCGGCAAGACTACGGTGTTCAATGCCCTGACGAAGGGAAAGGTGGAGGTTGGCGCTTACGCTAAGGGAGAACCAAACATAGGTGTGGCCAAGGTGCCTGACCCCCGTCTCGATGGTCTTGAGGGGATTTTCCATCCGAAGCGCAAAATCCCCGCCGAGGTTCGCTATATCGATGTCGGCGCACTGCCTAAAGGGGGGCTCGGCGGCGAGTTACTGACTCATCTCGGCAAGGCCGACGCCTTGCTCCACGTGGTGCGCGCCTTCGAGGATGAAAGGGTGCCCCACATCGAGGGCAGCATCGACCCCGAGAGGGACATCGCCATGTTAGATCTGGAGCTGGCCTTCTCAGATCTCTCGGTTCTGGAAAATAGACTACAGAGGATAGAGGCCTCCCTCAAGGCTGCCAAGCCCCATGAGCGCGAGGATTTTACCAAAGAGCAAGCGCTTCTGGCAAGGATCAAGGATTCCCTGGGAAACGAAGTTCCTATCCGGGAGCAAGGGCTGACTGAGGAAGAGACGAAGGCGATATCAAGCTATCAATTCCTGAGTGCCAAGTCGCTTCTTTTAGTATTTAACATCGGCGAGGACAGATTGCCGGAGGCCAGCTCTCTGGAGGAAGAGTGGCGCTCCAGATACCGCCGACCGCAACTGGAGGTTGCCGCCCTCTGTGGCAAGCTAGAGATGGAACTGGCCCAGCTGGATGATGCTGAGGCCCAGGACTTTCGCTCGGACATGGGGCTGGAGGAATTGGCGCTTAACCGCATGATCAGGCTGTCCTACGAGCTGTTGGGACTGCTCTCCTTCTTCACCGTGGTCTCCGACGAGGTGAAGGCATGGACTATCAACCGCGATACTACTGTGGTGAAGGCAGCGGGGAAGGTTCATTCGGATATGGAGAGGGGCTTTATCCGGGCCGAGGTCATCGGCTATGAGGACCTAGTGAAATGCAGCAGCATCGCCGAGGGCCGGAAAAGGGGTGTGCTCCATGTGGAGGGGAAGAGCTATATCGTCAAAGACGGCGATGTGATCACGTTTCTGTTTAATATCTAATCATATATCGTGGCGCACTCCAAAAGTTCAACTGGTATCTCCACTGCCCTCTCGATGTCGAGGTATACCCTCCCCGTGAGGTCGCGGCCCCACTGCCCTAGGTTGAAGGGGGAGGAGGGTATAACAATCAGATCGGGTCTCACCCTGTTTTGCTCCAGGTATTCCTCGATGAAGTCGATGAAGTCCTGAACCACCAGGAGGTCGCCCATAAACACGTTGCCGCCGAAGAAGTTGTTCCGCGGCACCTGGACATTGATCCTCACATTACCAAAGAGTAGGCTTTCTTCAAGGCACTGCTCGAAGGTGGGCTTCACCAGGGCTGAGGACAGGAAAAGGACATGTTTCGCCTTATGGGAGTCGATGATATCCCTTAGCTCCTCGAGGTAGCCTATCCTGAGTCCGGTTCCCATGAAGATTATCCCCAGGTGTCTATCGGTCTCCCTGGAGTAGGGATAGGAGTAGTCCTCCAGATTCAGGCTTGGCTTAAGAATTTGATCATCCCTTTCGACGGTGACATTTGCCTCACGATTGTCGCTGCGCTGAATGACGGAAAGGAGGTCCCTGGCCTGGGGCCTGGATGCCACGGGGATGCCGTTGACCTCCAGGATTTTGTCTCCTTTAGCCAGCCCGGCCTTGGCTGCGGGCGAATTCCGCACCGTACCGATGATGCGGGGCAGATTCTTGCGTTCCTCATAGAGATTCTCCTCATACATGCTGGGCATGACCACGATGGGGCAATTGGTGGTTTCCCTGAGGGCTCTAATGCGGGAGACGGTTTTTCGCCAGACCTCGTCGAGGTCAAAGAGCTTGTCCTGTGAGAAATATTTGGAGTAGCCAGGCAGGTTGACCTCTACAAGGTGACAATCGTGGCTATTGGCGTAGGCCACGGTGTTTGACAGGTCGTCCAGCATTTCGTCTATGAAGGCCATCGGCCAGGGCACGATTAACACCGCATATGGAATGCCAGCCTTTTTGAGTAAGGGCAAGGATTCGATGGCAATTTGAGGGTCGTTGTCCCTCATCAGCTCTCTACGCCGGGATGGGGAGGCGCTGTTCAAGGAATGATAGAGATATACTGGCTTTAGTGCCGCCAGTTGCGATATCATCTCTGGGGTCAGGACCTTCCCGTTGGTGGTGATGCGAAACGCCTTTGAAGTCTTGCCCCTAAGCAGGCAAAGCACTTCCATGAAGTGGGGATGGATCATAGCCTCGTAGATGCTCCCCAGGCTGGGGAACAAACAGGAACCAGCCTTGGGGAAGAAATAATCCATTCTGGTTCTCATCTCCTCAAACTCCTCGCCTGGGGGTCTTCTCAGGTTGCCCAGGGCCAGAGAGGGAGGATTCCCTTTGTTGTAGCAGAAAAGGCAATCGCAGTCGCACCGCGTTCCCGCATATTTAAAGACCTCAATAGGATCACAGGGAGAGGGGGAAAGCCAGTCCTTAAGGTTCTTGAGCCGAAAGCCATCCACCTCCACGACCTGGCCATCCTTCTCAAAATCAACCATCGATAGGAGGCTCTCCAATTGCTTTTTAATGAATTCTATCCTTGGTTCGTATAAAGCGGCATTCTTGATATCTTGAAAGGAGCTCATATCACACCCCCACAGCCACTGTTAGAGCGAGCGCTCTTCGAGGAAATCCTGCTCTTGAGGAAAAATCTTGTATACTCTCTGCCGGTCCCGTAGCAGCTTAAAGCCGTCGATCTTTACTTCACGTTGCCCTTCTACGGGGATCGCGATATTCAGAATATTCTCCAGCTGTGCACGGATCATCTCCAGAAGAGAGTCTTGATACAGGCGTTCTTTATTATTATCGAGCTTATATCGAAAAACATATTCTGCCATCCCCCAATCACCTCCCCTTGAATTCGGGCTTGCGCTTCTGTAAGAAAGCCAACGGGCCTTCCTTTGCATCCTCGCTAGTCATCACGGTGGCAATGAGGGCCATTATCTCAGCCTCATCCTCAACAGTCAGCCTCTGACAATTGAGGAGCTTGTTGATGATGGTCTTTGTGGCGCTCACCGACAGCGGGGCGTTCCCTGAGATCTCCCGAGCCAGGTCATAGGTAACGGAGGCTAGCTCCTCAGCCGGAACTATCTGGTTGACCAGGCCCATCTCCTTTGCCTTGTGGACATCGATGAATCTCCCGGTAAAGAGAAGCTCCTTAGCCCGGGGTAATCCCACCAAATTGATCAGCCGTTGGATGCCAGAGGGGGGATAGACCACCCCAAGCCTCACCGGGTTTATGCCCATCCTCGCCGTATCGGCGGCGATGCGCAGATCGCAGGTCATCGCCATGTCGCAGCCAGCGCCCATGGCCGCTCCGTAGATCATAGCGATAACCGGGTAGGGATAGGAAATGATGCTGTCCATGGCATAGTCAATTGGGTTAACCCCTCTTTGAACTGCTTCCTCAGCCACTGTGGGAATGCGCCCGATGTCCATCCCTGCGGAGAAGGCCTTCTCCCCGGCACCCCTGATTATCACCACACGAACCTCAGGGTCATCCTTCAAGGCATTGAGGGTATCCCCCAGCCGATAGAGCACCTCCACGTTGAGGGCATTTCGTCTCTCGGGGCGATTGATGGTCATGGTGCAGATGTTTTCCGCCTTATCAACAAGAAGCTCACTCTCATCCAAGGCTCACCTCCTTACTATAAACTCTAAATGATCCACATGGATGGGGTGGCCAAGGTGACCACCCCGGCGATAGTTGAATACAGATCGATGACAGCAACCAGCTTCCTCAAACTATCAGCTGGCCTAACCTATCAGCCCGGGTACAAGGGCTATCAGCACCCCTGCCGCCGTGGCCGTGCCGATAACGCCAGCCACATTCGGGCCCATAGCATGCATCAGCAGGAAGTTCTCCGGGTCCTCCCGGCTGGCCTCCGCCTGGCACACCCTGGCTGCCATGGGAACGGCCGATACCCCGGCAGCTCCGATGATGGGGTTTATCGTCTTGCCCGATAAACGATACATCAGCTTGCCAAGAAGCACACCGCCGGCAGTGGCGAAGCAAAAAGCGACTAGCCCCAGCGCGAAGATCTCCATGGTCTCGACCTTAAGAAATACTGCCGCCGGCATCGTCGACCCCACGGTGATCCCCAGGAGGAGGGTAACGATGTTCATTAATTCATTTTGGGCGGTGCTGGAAAGGCGCTCCACCACGCCGCACTCGCGGAGAAGGTTGCCGAAGGCCAACATGCCGAGAAGGGGTGCTGCCATGGGGACTATTATGCCGCCGATAACACCCAGAGCTATAGGGAAGACGATCTTTGTCCTCCTGGAGACCGGTCGAAAGCTGTAGGGCATCCTCACCCTCCTCTCCTCCTTAGTGGTGAGGAGCCTGATGATGGGTGGCTGGATGATGGGCACCAGGGCCATGTAGGAGTAAGCAGCTACCGCCACCGCCCCTAGGATAAGGGGCCCTCCAATCTCCTGCATCTTTGTCGCCACATAGATGGTGGTAGGCCCATCTGCACCCCCGATGATTCCTATAGCTGCCGCTCCCCGCAGGTCGAAACCAAGGGCTACAGCCCCGACAAGAGCGATGAAAACACCGATTTGAGCCGCAGCGCCCAAAAAAATGAGAGACGGCCTTGAAAGTAGGGGCTCAAAATCGGTGAGAGCCCCCAGGCACAGGAAGATTAGCAAAGGTATGATCTCGGTGATCAGGAGATACTCTTGGAAATACCAGAGGATGCCGCCCGTTTCTCCATCAGTGGCCGGCCTGACAAGCTCCCCAAGGGGTAGATTGGCCAGGATTATTCCGACGCCGATCCCTATAAGTATAAGGGGTTCAAACTTCTTGGCGATGCCTAGATAAATAAGCACGCCACCGACAGCCAACATGACAAGGGTGCCCGGGTTGGCACCCAAATCTAGGAATCCATCGAAGAGGCTTGACCAGTCCACTTCTTCGGTTGCTCCCTACTCCATATCGACCAGAACCCCTCCCTGCTTCACCGTTTGCCCGATTGAAACCCGGATGGCTCTGATTGTGCCATCGCTAGGTGCTGGTATGGTGATTTCCATTTTCATGGACTCGACGACGAAGAGCACATCACCGGCTTTGACTCGATCGCCTTCCTTCACATTGATTTCTAGCACCTTGCATGGCAGGGGCGCGGTCACAGCACCGGCAACGGTCTCGACCTTAGGTCTGGCGGCAATCGGTGGGTCAACCATTTTTGACTGCGGCTGGACTTCCCTCACCACAGGAACTGCTGGCTTCTCAGTGTCAGTGGGTTGCTCCTGCACCTCGACCCTATAGGTCTGGCCGTTGACCACCACCGTTAGGGGTGACTGCGATAGATCGCTTATTTCCACTATATATTCCTTATCGTTGACAACTAACTTGAAGCTCTTTACCACCGCCGCTTTGTCCTTCCTCTAGAGTCCATGAGTTGCTGTCTGCCATAGGTTGCCCAGCGGTTGGATGGGCTTGCTAGCGGGGCAACCTTTCTCTGCACAGGCAAACCTGACTCCGATTGCGCCAGACTCAGGGCCAGGGCAATGGCTGCCACAACCTCATCCTCAGAGGGCTCTTCGCGTTCCCCAGAGACGATGGGTTCTGCAACTCCTGAGGTGGTGACTGACTCCTGGCCTTTATCTCGGAAGCCCCTGCCCAGGAGCAACATAACCGCCATCAGAATGGCCAGGGTGGTAAAGACAACAGCTATTCCCAAGCCTGCCAGAACTGCACCATCAATTAGCCCGCCATCCATCGGTCTTTCTATCTACTCCAGGCCATCGTCTGAGCCAAATCCTGTGCTGAGTGCGACTTCCCTATTTTGGCATTTTGGCAGGTCCTCCACCTAGGGAGGATCTGCCTCTTTATCTCCACGAATTGTACTACGCCTCTGTTCCTCTTCCCTTACCCAAACCTCCCCACAGTTCCCCCATCACTAGAGCTAGGTGGCCACGCTATAGGCCTGGTATTCCCCGAATACCCGCCTTAGAACGCCGCATATCTCCCCAATCGTGACGTAGGCCCTAACCGCTTCCAGGATTGGGGGAATAAGATTTACGTCCTCATCCCTAGCCGCCTCACCCAGCCGCTTTAGGCATGCCTGAACCTTCTCGTTATCTCGCTCTCTCCTTACCTTAATAAGGTTCGTGATCTGTTTCTCCTCAGCCTCCGCTCTCTTCACCGGATCATAGGGGTGCTCCACCAATCTGGTGGTACTGACCTCCAGTTCATGCTCCCCGGTAAAGCGATTGACTCCCACAATGACCCTCTTCTTAGTCTCCACCTCTTGCTGGAACTGATAGGCGCTTCTAGCGATCTCCTGCTGCATATAACCCTTTTCAATGGCGGCTACGGCACCGCCCATAGCATCGATCTTCTCGATCTCCTTCCAGGACTCCTCCTCAACCTGGTCGGTCAGTGATTCCACGTAGTAGGAGCCAGCCAATGGGTCGCTAACCTCACTCAGCTTGGCCTCAGACATCAGGATCCTCATTGCATCTATGTTTAGCTGCCAGGCTTCTATGCTATGCCCGAGGCCCAGAGGCTCATCGTAGGGTGGAAAGATTAACGGACTCCCCCCGGATAAACAAGAGGCCACACCGCCGATCACAGCTCGAGTGTAGTTATTGAGGGGGCGCTGCACTGTTTTAGTAACCGCTCCTGTCTGTCCCGCCCCCACCTGACGCAACAACCAGCTCCTGGGGTTCTTGGCCCCAAAGCGTTCCTTCATAATCCTGGCCCACATCCGCCTTCCAGCACGGTTAACGGCGATCTCCTGGAAGAAGTCCATACTTCCACCGAAATTGAGGAAGGTGAAGCGGGGTATAAAAGCATCGACATCCAGCCCGGCATCGATTCCTAGCTGCACGTAGGCGATGGCATTGGAGAAAGTGAAGGCCAAAACCTGTGGTCCGGTTGCTCCAGCCTCCCTCATGTGATAGCCACAAATGCTGATGGTGTTAAGCAAGGGCAGGTGCTCAGTGCAATAGGTGATGGTATCCCTTACCATCCTCATCGAGGGCTTAGGCGGAAAGATATAGGTACCCCGTGCCACAAACTCCTTCAGTATGTCGTTTTGGGGCGTCCCCCTGAGCTTTTCGGGAGGTATCTCTCGTTTCTCAGCTAATGCGATATACATGGCTATTATTATGTTACATGGGGCATTTATGGTGAAGTTAGAGGCTATTCTATCCAGATCATTGTTACCGGTGAAAGGCTCATAGATCACCTCAAAATCCCTCAGCGTATCCACAGCCACCCCGACAGCGCCCACCTCGCCACGCGCCATAGGGTCATCGGAATCGTAGCCGCACTGGGTAGGGAGGTCAAAGGCGATGTTAGGGCCTCCAAGACGGCGACCTATCGAGCCCATGTAGTTATAGTAATCTCTCGTATCCTCTGGCGTTCCATAACCAGAATAGACCCCGGCCCGAACCATTTCGGTGGGAGCACCGCCCATCATAACTGCTTGAGGGCCTGGGGTGGCATAGCAATCAGTGGTGAAGGGATATTCCCCGGGAAACCCCACTCTCTCCAGAAAATCGTGATTCTGAAGGTCTAAGGGGGTGTAGAATCTTTGAGGGCTCTCATCCACCCCAAATCGCTCCAGAGACGGCTTCAGCGTCCTCTCTTCCCACTCCTTCCTCTTCCGCTTGATTTCCTCTAGCCGATCCTTGTCAAACATGAAGCGCCTCCTGAACCACCGCTAGACAATAAACCGAGATTGGCTCAGTTTATCACCGTTGCTTCCCCCTTGTCAACGCAACCAACCCATAAACACCCCAATGGGGGTGTTCTTATACTATAGTATCAGTGTCGATGTCTAGTAAGTATTCTTCCGGCCTCTTTACCACGACACCGAATTGAGACCTTAACTCCTTGGATAAGCAAATAATTCCTTCATCCCAGGTGAGAAATACATCTCGTTTTAGCAAGTAGTGAGCATGCAGATGATCCCAATCGCGCCAATCTGGGGGTTTCTTTCCATCATGCTTGGCTAGAGCACATGCAGTTGGCTAAAAATTACTAAAGGCCTCATTTCCAATCATGTCGCGTCCTAGAACCCAATAACCAAGCCGTGTAACAGAGCCAGTTTCATTGATATTTAGCTCTGGTAGCTCATTGAGCTTTTCTGCTAATGGGGACCGAGGTATGTCTTCACAAACTCTGGCAGTCACTGTTAAATCTGTTTTGCCTTGCTCTGCTAATAGCAGAAACCTTTCTACTACTTCACGTTTGTCTTGGTGCTTCCAGTATTCAACTAATAGACTCGTGTCTAGCGTTAGTTTTGGCACACCAATCATACATAATGCTCCCAGTTTTAATTCGGATTGTGGAACAATGATGAACAGTTATGGGGAATTCCACCAAGCGTTGTAGATCGAAAAACTAGCCTTTGACCACACCGATGGGTCTGGTCTTGGCCACCTTACGCGATATCCCCGCTTGATGGGTTACATTCACCACATCGGCGACGTCCTTATAGGCCTCCGATGCCTCCTCAGCGAGAGAGGACATGCTCCCCGTTTTAACTGTGATCCCCTTTTGGGCCAGCTCTCTGGCGACATCGACGCCGCGCAGGCTCCTCTTCGCCGCCGAGCGGCTTTGCACTCGCCCGGCACCATGGCAGGTGGAACCAAAGGTCTCTACTATAGCCTGCTCGGTGCCCACTAGAACATAGGAATAGCGACCCATATCGCCGGGGATGAGCACCGGCTGCCCGATCTCACGATACATGTGAGGCACATCACGGTGCCCGGCGGGGAAGGCCCTGGTGGCCCCTTTGCGATGAACGCAGAGTGTAGACCTCTTCCCATCTACCTCGTACTCCTCCATCTTGGCGATATTGTGGGCCACGTCATAGACCATTTCTAGACCCAATTCCTGGCGGCTCATGCCGAATACCTTGATAAAAGACTCCCTGACCCAGTGAGCTATGCACTGGCGGTTGGCCCAGGCGTAGTTGGCAGCGCAGGCCATAGCTGCAAAGTAGGCTTGCCCTTCAGGGGACCTAACTGGGGCGCAGGCGAGCTGGCGGTCGGGAAGGCTGATCCCGTATTTACTCACCGCCGTTCCCATGGCCCTCACATAGTCATCGCAAACCTGATGGCCGAAGCCTCGTGACCCGGTATGGATCAGGAGCAGCACCTGCCCCACCTTTTCGATGCCCATGACCGAGGCCGCAGCGGGATCGTAGACCTCGCCCACCACCTGCACCTCAAGGAAGTGGTTCCCGGCGCCCAGTGTTCCCAGTTGGGGGGCACCTCGCTGCTTCGCCTTGGCGCTCACCTGCTCGGGGTCGGCGCCCTCCATGCTGCCATTCTCCTCGGTGACCTCCAGGTCCCTCGCCTCCCCATAACCCCTGTCCACGGCCCACTTGGCGCCTTTAATAAGAACCTTGTCAATCTCCCGCCGATCCAGCCTCAACTTCCCTTCAGAGCCGACCCCCGAGGGGACACTGTGATAGAGTGCGTCCACCAGCTTCTCAATTCTGGGTCTTACTTCCTCTTCTGTGAGGTTGGTGCGCAGCAACCTGGTGCCACAATTGATGTCGAAGCCGACCCCTCCCGGGGAGATCACGCCATCTTCAACCCTGGTGGCGGCAACACCCCCAATAGGGAAGCCATAGCCCCAGTGGATGTCCGGCATAGCCAGGGACCTTGAGACGATTCCGGGAAGGAAAGCCACATTTGCTACCTGCTCTAGAGCCTGCTCCCCTTGAATGTGGGGCAGCATACCCTCATCGGTATAAATAAGCCCAGGCACTCTCATGCCTGCTTTATAACTCTTTGGGATCTCCCATCGATAATCGTCTATTTTCCTTAGAATTCCCTCCCAATGCATTTTCACCACCCCCTAAACATCGAAGAGCACCTGAACCCTGAAACCATCTCCCTCATCGACCTTGAGCATGTGGTAAGTGGCTGCCTTGACCGCCATCTTTATCTTATGGCGCTCGGGGTCGATCTTTTCGCCGTAGCAGCTCGCCTTTAGCCTGGTCTCGTCGAACTCACCGATTTCAAACCTTTTAAAGAGCACATTCTCCACCTCGAAGAGGTAGATCAGTTCATTGAGCCACGCTACCAGGAGGTCCTCCCGATCATTACTGGTTACCTCAACCTCATGGCACAGGGCATCGTCCACGTCATCAAAATCAACCATCATGCTGAAAAGGGCGTAGGCGGCATTGGCAAAGGCCTCCGCTAGGTCAGCGCCATAGGCCGCGATGCCAATGTCAGCGGTGTGGTCGATAATCTCGAACCTTTTCGCCATCTCTGGCAATATTATACCAAAAGGCTATGATAAAAGGAATTGCCTTGACAACATATCCCTCCCCTGATAAATTAAACAATAAGGAGGCAAACTTGCCTAGATTTCCCTTTATTCCCAGGAATGAGAGGTTCTTCGACCTTTTCGAGGAAAGCGCCCGAAATATGGTAAAAGCCTCCAGTATCCTTGCTGAGCTTGTGGAGAGGTGGGAGGATGTGGATGAGAAGGTGAGGCAAATTACAGAGCTGGAGCACCACGGGGATAACATCACACACCGCATCATGGCCGAACTGCATGGTACCTTTGTCACGCCTATCGACCGCGAGGACATTGCCCAACTTGCCAACCGAATGGACGATGTACTGGATCTTATCGAGGGGGCCGCGGTGGCCATGCTCATCTACTGGGTTACTCGCCCGACACAAAGGGCGCATGAGCTGGTGGATATCCTGCTTAAGGTGACCACTGAGGTGAGTACAGCAATACCGAGGCTTCGCCACCGCAATCAGCTAGATAAAATACCGGCGCATTGCATCGAAATAAATCGACTCGAAAACGAGGCTGACCAGGTGATCCGCTCGGCGCTGGCCGAGCTTTTTCGCGATCAAGTGGCCCTTGCTGATATAATCAAGTGGCGTGAGATCTATGAGCATATGGAGACCGCAATCGACCGATGCGAGGACATCGCCAATGTCCTCGAAGGGGTAATGATCAAGCGTGCCTGAGCCCCTTTTCATCCTCGTTATCGTACTTGCTGTCGGCTTCGCCATTGTCAATGGCTTCAACGACGCCGCTAATGCCATCGCCACCGTAATCGGCACCCGCGTTCTCTCCCCTCTCAAGGCTGTGATCATGGCCGCCGTTTTTAACTTTGCCGGTGCCGCCACCGGCACAGCAGTGGCCCTGTTCATTGGCACAAGGATTCTTAACCCAGAAGCACTTAACTATTCCATAATAATTGCTGCTTTGGTTGCAGTGATTATTTGGGGGCTAGTTGCGACATATCTTGGGCTTCCGGTGAGTATAAGTCATTCGTTTATTGCCGGGCTTGTGGGAGCTGGGATCGCGGCAGCGGGGAGCGAGTTTATTATCTGGTCCGGCTTTGGCACGATTTTATCAGCGGTGGCTATCGCCCCGGCACTGGGATTTGCCGGGGGCCTCTTGGTGATGGTCGCTTTGCTGTGGCTACTACGACGCAGGGCCCCGCTCCGAGTGGAAGGCATCTTCGGTCGCCTCCAGATCATGTCTGCTGCGTTCATGGCCTATGCTCATGGCAAGAACGACGGTCAGATGCCCATAGGGATTATGGCCATGGCGGTAATGATATCCACTGCTGCATTTCACATCGAAACTTGGATGTGGGTCCTCTCCGCAACCGCCATCTCCCTTGGCACCGCTCTTGGTGGCTGGCGCGTTATAAGGACGGTGGGGACTAGGATCACCGCACTGCGCCCTGTTCACGGCTTTGCCGCGATAGGCTCGGCGGCGGTGGTGGTCGAGGTCGCTTCAGCATTGGGCATCCCGGTGAGCACAACCCACTGCATAAGCTCTTCGATCATGGGTGTAGGCGCTACCAAGCGCCTGTCCGCTGTGCGCTGGGGCGTAGCTGGAAATATCGTCCTAGCATGGATACTGACCTTCCCCATATGTGGCATCATCGGCTGGCTCGTGGCCTCGCTATTTTAGCCCAAGACCAAATCTTCCCAAACCAAGCATGGTACGCTATAATCATTGGGATTTACAGGAGAAAGGGGTGCTACAATGGCACAAGCTGAGATGGAGGAGGGGCTGATCACCGATGAGGCTCTGGAGGAGTGGCGAAAGAGGATCGGCACCAAGCTTCGTATCAGAAATATCTTCAATGAGCTCGCCTCAAAAGATGCCATAAGGAAGTTCGCCGATGGCATAGGGGATGTCAATCCCCTGTGGCATGACGAGGAATATGCCGGGAAGACACGCTACGGCCGTATCGTAGCCCCGCCTTCATGGGTATATAGCGTGTACCCAACCTGGGTGCTCCAGGGACTGTCCGGGGTTCATGCCTTCCACTCCGGGAATGATTGGGAGTTTTATAAGCCAATCTTTGTTGGCGACAAGATCACACCAGAGAGCATCTTCACCGGATTCGATGTTAAAAAAAGCGAGTTCGCCGGGAAGATGGTCATAGAGTATCAGGAGGCTAGATTCTATAACCAGCGACAGGAGTTGATATCCAAGGCAAAGGTATGGCTGGTTAGAACGGAGAGGCGCGCTGCCAGGGAGAAGGGGAAGTACCACCAAATAAAGCTACCCCATCCATGGACGGAGGAGGAGCTCCGGAGAGTAGAGGAGGATGTGCTTGCCGAGGAGATCAGGGGGCCTGAGGTCCGTTACTGGGAGGATGTCAAGATAGGTGAGGAATTGCCCCCTGTGGTGAAGGGTCCTCTAGGGCTTACCGATATGATCGCCTATTGCGTTGGGGCTGCCTCGGTGCAGGTATTGGCTCATGGCGCTGCCCTTCGTCTTTATCGGAGTCGCCCCGCCTGGGCCTTCCGCGATACCAGTACATTCGCCCTGGAGCCTATCTATGGGGTGCACTATAACAAGGCAGCAGCAAATGCCGCGGGTCTTCCCTATCCCTATGATATCGGAGCGCAAAGACATTGCTGGCTAATTCACCTCTTGACCAACTGGATGGGAGATGAGGGCTGGCTGAAAAAAAACTACGCTGAATACCGAAAATTCGTTTATTTCTCCGATGTAGTATGGCTCAAGGGAAGGGTTGTCAGGAAGTACATCGATGATGACGGCGAATACTGCGTGGATATTGAAACAAGCGGCATAAATCAGCGCGGCGAGGAGACCATGCCGGGCCATTCCACAGTGGCCCTCCCTTCGCGAGAAAAAGGCTGGTGTCCCTTAGCTTCAAGGGTAACTTGACGACAGCTTGTTTTTAGGGGTATGATAATTCGTTGTGGCCAGAGGCCAGAGTGACCCAGGAGGTAATGTGTGATGCAGAAACATGCGACGATTACCGATGAGATGATTGCCAGGCAAAGGTCCAGGATCGGGCAGGTTTGGTCGTCTAGAGCCCCCTACTTCAACACTCAGGCCACCAAGGATACCATAAGGCATTTCGTAGATGGTTTTGGAGACACGAACCCCCTGTTCCGCAACGAGGAATACGCCAGGAAAACGAGGTATGGGCGCCTCGTTGCCCCACCCTGCTTCCTCTACAGCGTCTACTGGCCCGTCGGCGGCACCGGTATGCCCGGCATCCATGCCTGGCACTCAGGCAACGATTGGGAATTCTATAAGCCAATCCTCGAAGGCGATGAATTTACATACACCAACACCCTCACCGATGTAGTGGAGAAGGATAGCAAGATGGCTGGAAGGATGGTTATTCAATATGGTGATGCCGTCTACAAGAATCAGCGTGGTGAGATTGTGGCTAAGGCCAAAGGCTGGGCGGTGTGGGCTGGCAGGGCCGAATCCGGGGCAATGAGCAAGTATAAAGATATAAAGAAGGCTACCTATACCCCTGAGGAAATGCAGAATATCATCGAGAGCTATGAAAGGGAGGAGATCAGAGGGGCTAACCCTCGCTACTGGGAAGATGTCCAGGTTGGGGATGAGCTGACCCCCGTGGTCAAGGGGCCACTGAGCATGAGAGATAACATAGCCTGGAATATGGGTGCAGGCTCCCCCTTCATGCGAGCCCATGGCATATTCTACCTTGCCCAGAAACGTCATCCCGCTATCGCCATGATCGACAGCCGGACCGGCGAGATGGATGTGCCAGAGCTGGTTCATATGGAGGACACCAGGGCCCAGGAGATCGGCATCCCCGGCGGATATGATTACGGTCACCAGAGGATCACCTGGCTCGGCCATCTCCTCACCAACTGGATCGGAGATGATGGCTTCCTGGTGCGGTTTTTTGCTGAACTACGCCGCTTTAACCTCATAGGGGATACCACGTGGTGCAGAGGGAATGTGACTAAGAAGTATGTGGGGAATGGCGAGTATCTGGTTGATATCGAGTGCTGGGGGCAGAATCAGCGGGGGGAGATCACTATGCCCGGTCACGCTACGGTGGCCCTCCCATCACGGGAAGCGGGATGGTGGCCATTAGCGTCAAGGCTTCCTGGAAAATAAACAAAGATGGGGAAATGGCAGAAAGTACTGAAAGATGGGAAGATACCGAGGAGTGGCAGGAGAGAACTGTAGAAGAAACGATGGCAAAATATCCGCATGCGTGGCCGGACGAGACTCCACCCATACCGGAGATAACCAAATCCACGATACGGCGTTTTGCCTATGGCATAGGGGATGACAATCCTCTATGGATAGACGAGGAGTATGCCAAGAAAACCAAATATGGAAGCATCATCGCTCCGCCAATCATCGTAGTGGGTTGTGGGGCCATGGGCATCATTCGTGGTCAACTCCCGCCTTCCTGGTCAAAAGGAAAAGACCTGGCCGCAGTTATGCACGGCGAGGAAGGCAAAAAGAAGGTGGACCAAAGTGGAACGGGGACGGATGCAGCTGGATTCACCGGATGGTATTCCGGCTCACGCATCAAGTGGTTCCGAACCGTAAGGCCTGGTGATCACCTTAGGAACCTGAATTACATCGCCGGCTTCGAGCGAAAACCTACAAAACTCAGCGAGGATAGTGTTTTGATGACCACCGGTGTAGACCTTTTCAATCCCGGGAACGAGCTCGTGTGTAGAATGCACAACTGGGGTTTCGGCGCGTTGCGAAGAAAGACAAAGGAGAAGAGTCATTACATGTCATTAAAGCTCAAAGAGCAATGGAGCGATGAAGAGCTTAAGCCCATATGGGAGCAATATGAGAAGGAATATGAGCAGCGGCGCGGTGCAGACCCAAGGTACTGGGAGAATGTCGAAATGGGTGAGGAGTGGAACATGGTAAAGGGCCCCTATACCGGTAGCTCGGGTATAGCTTATACGATAGGAGCCATCGGCGAAACCTTCATCAAGACCGATCGCCTGGCGTATAAGACCTACGTAAGGGATCACCCAGCGGTCGGTATCAAAAATGAGATGAACATACCAGACGCGCCGGTTCGTGTGCACTGGGAGAATGACCTCACCAGGCGAGAGGGTATTCCCGCTGCCTACGACTTCGGCGGGCAGAGAATAGCCTGGTTAGCCCACATGATGACAGACTGGATTGGAGATGACGGCTTCCTCAAAACACTGGAGGGTAGATTCGTCAAGTTCAATTATCTGGGCGATGTGCAGTGGTTTACGGCAACGGTTGTCGACAAGTTCGTCAAGGGCGATGACCACATGGTGACCTGTGAGTTGATTGCGGTCAACCAGAGGGATGAGATTACCACAACGGGTAGGGCCACGGTGGTTCTCCCCTCTAGGACCGCCTAAGATATTATAACGGAGGATAACATGACTGAAACAGCTTTGGCCGGGTTAAAGGTCCTGGAGTATGCCCAGTTCGTATCCGGCCCCTATTGCACCAAGCTACTTGCCGACCTTGGCGCCGAGGTGATTAAGATCGAGCCGCCTGTAAGGGGCGATGAGGCAAGGAGAAGGGAGCCTTTCTTAGAAGACACTCCACATCCAGAGAAGAGTGGGCTCTTTTTCTACCTAAACACCAATAAACTGGGGGTAACCTTAAACCTCAACGTTACCACCGGGAGGAAGATGTTCAAAGAGCTCATCGAGGAGACCGATGTCCTGGTGGAGGACAATCCACCTAGAGTGATTGAAGAGCTGGGGCTGGACTATGAAAGCCTAAAGGATATAAACCCACGATTGATCATGACCTCGATCACCCCCTTCGGCCAGACTGGCCCCTATAGGGACTACAAGGCTTATCACCTGAACACCTACCATGGGAGCGGTCTTGCCAAAATCTTATCGGCTGTTCTCCCCGACGAGGTGAAGCAGCCCCTAAAGGGTCCAGGCTTTCTTGGGGACTATGATGCCGGCCTTAACGCTGCTATGGCCACAATGGGTGCCTTATACAGCCGCCTATTCACCGGCATGGGACAGCATATCGATATCTCTAAGCAGGAGTCGTTGATTGCCCTAGAGAGGGTCGAGGTCGGGATGTATGGTAACGAGGGGGACTCGATGATGAGCACGGTGATGCTAAGCGGCATGGTCGGTGGGCTTCAGCCGGCCAAAGATGGCTATGTGGTGCTCTGCCTCCCAATGTCGCATCAGTGGGAGGCCCTCATCAAGTTGATGGGCAACCCGGATTGGTCTCAAGATGAGCGCTATAAGGAGGAGATTGGTAGGGCCCAAAATGCCAAGGAACTTAATGAGTATATTTCGAAATGGATGAAGGAGCACACCAAGGACGAGATATACCATAAGGCCCAAGCATTAAGCTGCCCTATCGGTTCAGTGACCACAGTAGAGGATCTGCTCGCTTCGGAGCAACTGAAGGCCAGGGGGTTCTTTGCAGAGGTGGACCATCCGGAGATGGGCAGGGTCAAATTCCCCGCTGCACCTTATATATACTCCAAGACACCGTGGCGAGTAGAGCGTCCGGCCCCACTCCTCGGGGAGCACAACGAGGAGATCTTCTGCCAGCGCTTGGGTTGCCAAAAGGAAGACCTGGTGCGGATGAGGGGAGCGGGGATCATCTAAAAGGAGGCTTATAAAATGGCACGAACGCCTTTAGAAGGAATAAGAATTGCCGACTTCACCTGGGCCTGGGCTGGCCCATACGCCACTATGATGCTCGGCTTCATGGGGGCCGAGGTGATTAAAATCGAGAGCAGAAAGCGCCCCGACCACTCGAGGATGCGCTCCCTGGCAGCAGGTCCCACCTTTGGCGGTCCTGACCAGGCTCCCATCTTTAACGACCTCAATCTCAACAAGATGAGCGTAACCCTGGACATGACTCAGCCCAAGGCGGTAGAGTTGGGGAAAAGGGTGGTCAGTATCAGCGATGTGGTCGTGGAGAACTTTCGCCCCGGTGTCATGGACAAGCTTGGACTGGGATACGAGGCACTTAAGGAGGTGAAGCCCGATATCATCATGCTCTCCTCCTCTGCAGTGGGAGGAATCGGCCCGGATAGGCAGTATGTAGGCTATGCTCCCACTTTCTCCGCCCTCGGTGGGTTGGCCCATCTCACCGGCTATCCTGACGGCCCTCCCATCCCCCTCATGGGTTCCAGTGACCTGAGGAGTGCTGCCACCAGCACCTTCGCTATCCTCACTGCCCTCTACTATCGAGCTCAGACCGGCGAGGGACAACATATCGACCTCTCGTCCACTGAAACGATCGCAGTTCTTATTGGCGAGGCCTTCCTGGAATACACCATGAATAATCGCGTTCCCTTCCGCGAGGGGAACCGCGACGGGATCATGGCTCCTCACAATTGTTATCCCTGCCAGGGGGATAGTAATTGGGTTTCCATCGCAGTGGCTACAGAGGAGGAGTGGCAGGCACTCTGCCATGCCATAGGCAACCCCCACTGGGTTAGCGATGCAAAATTCGCCGATGCCTACAGGCGATGGCAAAATCAGGAGGAGCTCGATAAGCTCATCGGCGAATGGACCATCAACTATACCCACCGCGAGGTAATGGAAATGCTGCAAAAGGCGGGGGTCGCCGCCGTGCCCTCTTTAAGCGGTTTGGAGCTATGGGAGGATCCCCACCTTAGGGAGCGAGTCTTCGCCAAGGAGGTGCAGCACCCCGCGATCGGGAAGCGAATAGTGGTCAACGCCCCCTGGAAGTTCTCAGCCACCCCGGCTCAGGTCTCCCGATATGGGCCACTCCTCGGGGAGCACAACGAATATGTCTTTGGCGAACTACTTGGTATGCCCAAAGAAGAGATTCAAAGGCTTATGGAGGAAGGGGTTATCGACTAGGGGAGGTTATAGATGCCAGAGAAGGCCTTGGCTGGGGTAAAGGTCCTAGAGTATGCCGATCTTATATCCGGCCCCTATTGTTCCAAACTCCTTTCCAACCTGGGTGCCGAGGTGATTAAGGTAGAGGAGCCCAAGGTGGGCGACCGCTCACGGAGCGCGGGGCCCTTCCCCAATGACATCCCCGATCACGAGAAGAGCGGGCTCTTCCTATACCTGAATGCTAACAAGCTGGGAATCACCCTGAATACCAAAACCGAAACGGGGCTTGCCATATTTAAGGAGTTGGTCAAGGGCGTTGACATAGTGGTGGAGAACCACCCACCCCAGGTAATGGAGGATGTAGGACTTAATTACCCCCTACTTAATGAGATAAACCATCATCTTATCCTGACCTCGATCACCCCCTTTGGCCAAAATGGACCCTATCGGGACTATAAAGCCTACGATATCAATAGTCAGGCAGCGGGTGGCCTTGCCTACGTCACCGGTGACGCTGAAAGGGAACCCCTGCTCACCCCTTGGGGGCAGGCTGGATATCAGGCAGCACTAAACGCTGCGGTCGGCACTCTAAGCGCCCTCTACTGGCGTGAGGCCAGCGGTTCGGGACAACATGTCGATATTTCGGTACATGAATGCATCGCCTCCATACTGGGGGACGTGATCTCATTTTACTCCTATATGATGATGGTGAGGCCGAGGTGTAATACCATTTCAGACCTTGCCGGTGTGACAGTCTGGCCGGTTGATATCTATGAGTGCAAGAATGGCTATGTAAACATCTGCGTCCTTGAGCCCCATCAATGGCGCAGCTTTGTGGATCTCATCGGCAATCCAGACTGGGCCACCGACCCCAGGTTGGAGGATCGCCGCCTCCTCTATGAGAGCACTGAGCGGCAGGAGGCGCCAGACCTAGGCCCCCTAATAAAAGAGACGCTCAAGAGATACACCGTAGACGAGTTGTTTCATGGCGGGCAGCAAAGGCGGATACCCATCACCCCGGTGAACGATGCCCAAGGGGCGCTCACCTTCCCTCAGCTTAATGAGCGAGGATTCTTTGTTGAGATCGACCACCCTAAGGCGGGCAGACTCCGCTACCCGGGGGCGCCCTTCAGGTTGTCCGAGACGCCCTGGAGCCTGGATCGCCCGGCCCCACTACTAGGGGAACATAACGAGGAGGTCTACTCAAGAATGGGTTACACCAAGAATGATCTAGTAAAGATGGCTGAGGCTGGGATTATCTGAAGGGGCTAGCCGATGGATAGATATGCGCTCTCTTCCATAAGGATCGTCGATTTTACCTGGGCCTGGGCCGGACCCTACTGCACCAAGCTACTGGTGGACATGGGGGCAGAGGTTATTAAAATAGAGACCAACAAGAGACCGGACATCGCTAGGTGGATGCCGCCCTTTCCCGAGGAAATACCGGGGCTAAATCGCTCCGGTCGCTTCAATAAGAGGCATAGGGGCAAACTATCGATCACCCTCGATTTGACAACAGAGGCTGGCATCGATCTCATTAAGAAAATAATCGGGGTAAGCGATGTGATCACCGAGAATTATAGCCGGAGGGTGATGAAGAAGTTCGGGCTTGAATATGAAGCGGTGATGGAGATCAGGCCAGATATCGTTTATATCAGCTTGTCCGCCTTTGGCACTACAGGAATCTACAAAGACTATGTCGCCTATGGTCCCAACCAGGCGGCGATGTCAGGGCTGGCCAATCTAACCGGCTATCGAGACGGTCCACCGATAAGTTTCGGCACGGCTCTGGCTGACCCCACTGCGGGGCTGAATGGGGCGGTTGCGGTACTTGCCGCCCTCTATCATCGCTCCAAAACGGGAAAGGGGCAGCATATCGACCTGTCTCAAACTGAGATGTTCACATGCCTGGTTGGCCAGCCGATCATGGATTATGTAATGAACGGCAGGGTTCTTTCTCGCGATGGCAACCGAGATCAGATTATGGCCCCGCACAACTTCTACCGCTGTAAGGGCGAGGATAAATGGGTCTCCATCGCTATTGCCACAGATGAGGAATGGCAAGCCTTTAGCCATGCCCTTGGCGACCCACCGTGGACTAAAGATGAAAGGTTCAGTGACCAGTTGAGCCGATGGCAGAATCAGGAGGAGCTGGACAGGCTAGTGGAAGCGTGGACAATGGATCACACCCACTATGAGGTCATGGAGATCCTGCAAAAGGTCGGGGTTGCTGCAATGCCAGCCCTTAACGGGGAGGAGATATGTCATAATCCTCAGCTAAGGGAGCGGGGTTTCTTGGTGGAGGTGGACCATCCTGAGATAGGTAAAAGGCTCATGCCCGGCGTCTCTATGAAGCTATCGGAGACCCCCGGGGCTATCCGCGGTTCTGCCCCGTTACTTGGAGAGCATAACCATTATGTCTTTGGCCAGCTTCTTGGCATGTCCCCTAAGGAGATTTTAGAACTAGAAGAAGCTGGAGTTATCTACTAGCTCTCCAGAACCTCATTTAACAGGAAGTCTTGCTTAATG
>Ga0114930_10000397_pt1 | contig 46129 bp, 47 predicted proteins | sample AnhtaG_FD_87300 | JGI IMG/M metagenome (GOLD analysis project Ga0114930, IMG submission 87300) | Deep subsurface microbial communities from Anholt, Denmark to uncover new lineages of life (NeLLi) - Anholt_01485 metaG | ecosystem: Environmental > Aquatic > Marine > Oceanic > Sediment | place...
CGGAACCCATCCTATTCCCCTAAAGTACCTAGAAGCTCATAACAAACTATCCTTCTGGGAAAAGATGAACATGAAGGAAATGGCTGGAGATTTAATGAAGGAAGAGGCCTCGATCATGGAGGCCTATAACTAACAAAGGAGGTTGAAATGCAAGTAGGAGGACGAGGACAAGGTCAAGATGGAGGTCGAGGTCGAATGGGAGGCAGAAGCTTAGGGCCAGGAGGTTATTGCGTCTGTCCATCCTGTGGAGCCAGAGTTCCACACCAGAGAGGCAATCCCTGTAACCAGAGATCCTGCCCTAAATGTGGGAATAAATTGACTCGTTGAGGGTGAAAATGCCTATTTATGAATACAAATGTCAGGAATGCGGCAAAGTCACGGAAGTTTTTTTTCGCTCGCGTCATCAAGAACTCGATTTATCCTGCTCCGGTTGTAACGGTAAAAATCTCCAAAAGATATTCTCCACGCCATCAGTTGTTATCAGAGGAAATTCGTCTCCAGAAGGTTCAACCTGTTGCGGATCGACCGAACGATGTGATACGCCACCCTGTTCGGAGGGAGGAACGTGCCGAAGAGATTAGATAATGAACACCGATCAACAAATCCGGATGACAATTGTCTATGATAATCATTCCTTTAAGGAAGATCTCGAGAAGGATTGGGGATTTTCCTGTTTCATTAAAGGATTCGAAAAATCCATACTCTTCGATACAGGAAAAAACGGACACATATTGCTTTCCAACATGGAAAAACTCGGAATCCGTCCTGAAGAGATTGATCTGGTTTTTCTCTCCCACGCCCATAAAGATCATACAGATGGTCTGGACATTCTTTTGACCAAAAATTCCAAAATGGAAGTCTGGCTTCCCGAATTCTTTTCTTCAAGTTTCAAGGAGTCCATAAAATCAGCAGGAGCTACTGTCGTAGAGGTCGAAAACTTTCAAAAAATATGTGAAGGGGCTTACACCACAGGAGTGATTCCGGGCTGGATCAAGGAGCAATCTCTAATTCTCGATACGGACAAAGGTCTCATCGTGGTAACAGGCTGCGCGCATCCCAGGATCGTCAATATTGTCTTCACAGCCAAAGAACTTTTAGAAAAAAGTATTCACATGGTTTTTGGAGGCTTCCATTTAGCTGGTTTTGATGAGGCAGACATCGAAGAAATTACGGCTAGGTTTCGGGCTTTAGGGGTGAAAAAAGTGGGCCCGTGCCACTGTTCCGGTGATAAATGCAGCATAATCTTTGCCAAAGAATATCAAGATGATTTCATAAAGATCGGAGCAGGAAAAGAGATTAGAGTGCAATGATTCTTTCAATAGCCAGCGGCAAAGGAGGAACAGGAAAGACAACAGTCGCAGTAAATTTAGCGCAGTCTTTAGATGACCACACATCGGTTCAATTCTTAGACTGCGATGTTGAAGAACCCAATGCTCATTTTTTCCTGAAGCCTCGCATTCTCGAGACCAAACCTGTTTTCCTCCCCATCCCTGAGATAGTGGAAGAGAAATGCAACTATTGCGGCAAATGTGCCGAAGTTTGCGCATACAATGCCATCGCAGTTCTTAAAGATACGGTGCTTGTGTTCCCAGAACTCTGTCACGGATGCGGAGGCTGCAGCCTCCTCTGCCCTGAGCAAGCTATCAAAGAAAAAGGCCAGAGGATAGGTGTTGTCGAATTTGGTGAAACCGATAACATCCAATTCATCCATGGAAAACTCGATATAGGCCAGGCCATGTCCCCTCCCATCATAAGGGCCGTAAAAAATCACATGAATTCATCGCAGATGATCATCATCGATGCCCCTCCAGGAACATCGTGCCCGGTGATAGAGGCTGTCAAGGGAAGCGATGCCTCTCTACTTGTGACCGAACCGACTCCCTTCGGGCTCAATGATCTTCGCTTAGCTGTTGAAACTTTGAGAGAGCTAAAGATCCCATTCGGGGTTGTTATCAATCGTTCCGATATCGGGGATCAAAAAGTCCAGGATTATTGCACGAAAGAAAATATCCCTGTCTTGATGACCATACCTATGGATAGAAATATCGCTGTGGCTTATTCAAAGGGTCATACCATCGTCGAAACCCAACCCGCTTACAAAAAAAAATTCCTCGAATTATTCAGAGAGGTGGAAAATTTAATAAAATGAAACAACTGGTCATCATTAGCGGTAAGGGCGGGACAGGAAAAACGATCATAAGCGCGGCCATCGCCACGCTTGCTCAAAACAAGGTCATGGCAGACTGCGATGTCGATGCGGCAAATCTCTATCTCCTCCTCCAACCTGAAATTAGAGAAACGCAATCCTTCATAGGAGGAGAAAAGGCGTTCATCGACGACGAAAAATGCACGCAATGCAGAGAGTGTATCGAAGTTTGCCGTTTCGATGCGATTGCAGTAAAAGAAAATGAAGAAGTATTCATCGATCCCATATCCTGTGAAGGATGTGGAGTCTGTTCTTTTGTCTGTCCTGTTGAAGCCATTAAAATGGAAAAGGCCCTTTCAGGGGAATGGTACGTTTCCAAGACCAAATATGGACCTTTTGTCCATGCGAGGCTTGGAATCGGGGAAGAAAATTCAGGGAAGCTGGTTTCAGAAGTCAGGAAAAAAGCGAAGGAAATCGCAAAAGAGAACAGCTTGGATTTTGTCATCATCGACGGCCCCCCCGGAATAGGCTGCCCGGTTATTTCCTCCCTTTCAGGGACAGATTTAGCGCTCGTGGTAACCGAGCCCACGCTTGCAGGTATGCATGATATGGAACGCGTAGTTCAAATGGCATCTCATTTCAAGACCCGAACAGCTTGTTGTATCAACAAGTTCGATATCAATCTTGAAAATTCTGCACAGATCGAAAGCTGGTGCCAAAAAAATTCTATCCCTCTTTTAGGAAAAATACCTTTCGATGAGGAAGTCACAAAATCCATGGTTCAAGGGATTCCGTTAACCGAATATAAGAAGAATTCTGCATCAAAAGAAATGAAAAATATATGGGAGAAACTCCACGCATTAATTGTCAGAGAGGAGATTACAAAATGAAAAAATCAGATTGGCAGTACCTGGTGGACACCCTTCTTTTTCTTTCCGTCGTTGGCATTGCTGTAATCGGGTTTCTCATGGGCCTTGTCATTCCCAAAGGGCCTACAGCCCCGGAAAGCACCAAATATTTCCTCGGGTTGCACCGGCATCAGTGGGGAAATATCCATTTTTACCTTTCTATCGCTTTTGTTATCCTCGTGACAATTCATATCCTTCTAAGCTGGAAATGGATAAAAAGCAAATCCCAACAGATATTCAAGAAGAAATGGAATACGGTGCTGATTTTCACGGCAATAGGCTCAATTCTTTTAATCTTATTCTTTTGGGCTCTCTATCCGAGAGTTCCCGGCGCTTATGAAGATTTTGGAGGAAGGGCGAATCAGCAACGATTATCGGATGAAAGATCTCCAGCCTCTGATGAAAAGATCTTGTATGAAGACGGATCGGTATATGTCGTAATCAGCGGTCAAACCACCCTCAAACAAGCTGAAAAAGCCACGGGAATTGCTGCAAAGACTATCGCCGCTGAATTAGGGCTTCCTTCAAATGTCTCCATAGATGATACCTTTGGCAGGCTAAGAAAAAAATATGGCTTTAGCCTTTCTGAAGTTAGAGATGTCATATCTGACATTTTGAGCAGAGAACCAGCTTCTCAAGAAGAAATAAGAGGAGTCCAGAGCAAGGGAGAAACAGAAGAGGCCGAACACGAGGAAAAGCTGACGAGAGGGATAAGCGCTGAAGATCAATCGGGGATTTTGATCACAGGAAGAATGACCTTAAACGATATCGGGAAAGAGGCGCGCATTCCGGCCAGGAGAATAGCCGACAAATTGAACCTTCCCTCGAATGTCTCTCTCGATGAAACCTTAGGAAGACTGAGGAGGAAATACGGTTTTACCGTTCAAGATGTGAGAGATGCAATCGCCTCTCTGATGGAAAAAAAGTAAAGGAAGAATCGAAAATGCCAAATACGACCTCTTTTAAAACTCCTCTCCTTGAGAGGGCCTGGACCATCATGCCCGAGGGGATCCGGAAAACCCTGTCCTCTGAACCCATTATTCCTACCATCGCAGCAAAGGCAAAATTAATCGCCGCAAAAAAACCTGACTTTATTCGAAGTGACCAGGGGCAAATTGTCGGAGTTTTCCCCGATAAAGAAGTATATTACGGACCCTCAGCTGGTCTAGAGGAACTTCGCGAGCTCGTTGGGCAATTTTGGACATATGCTTACAGGCTCAAAAATAAGCCTGGATTACCTCCTGAAGGACTGGATAAAAAACATGTTGCGATTGTCTCAGGAGCCACAGAGGGGCTTGCAATCTTGATGCATCTCTTTGCATACAATCAAAATGTTGGTCTCATGTCTCTCCACTGGAGCAATTATAAGGGGATCATCCAGAATGCCGGTGGGAATCCCATAGTAATGGATTTATTCGACAAAGACTATAATCCGGACTTTAAAAGGGCAAAGAAATTCATAGAAGAGAACAAAATCACTTCCCTTCTTATCAACTTCCCCAACAATCCCTCAGGCGATGTGTTGTCAGTGGAGGAATTGGCACGCCTCGCTGAACTTGCAAGAAAAATGAACCTCATCATTATTTCCGATGAAGTATACAACTTCATCCGTTACAAAGGTGAACCCCAATCCATGCTGTCCTTTGCTCCAGAGAGGACCGTCATCGTCAGCTCTGCCTCGAAAGAATACCTCATACCAGGAGCAAGGATCGGCTATGTATTAGCTGCTGATGAAATGTTCACAAATTCCTGGATGCCGAATATGATTCGGTCCTTCTCCTCCTCGCCAAATACACTCGGCCAAAACATGCTGATAGAACTTTTGAAGGAAGAGGTGAAAGATTTTAAAAATGGCCGATCCCCTCGAATTATCACTGAAATAAAAAAAGAGCTCAAGAGCCGTTGCGATCTTATCATTTCGGTTTTAAGAGACAAAGGATTTACCCTCGCAGGAAGAGACAAGGACTCTCCTTCAGGAGCCATCAGTGTGCTGGCTAGACTGCCTGAAGATTTGGAATGTGACGATAAAGCTTTTGTCGATAAAGCCCTTGAGCTTGAAAGATTCAGCGCTGTCCCTGCTTCGGTCTTTGGAGCCCCAAATTGCATTCGATTCGGCTATGCAGGGATGACGAAAGAAGCCATAATGAATCTTTCCCAGAATCTGCAAGATGTTCTGGAATTTTTCCGGAGTTAAATTCTGATAAATGGCTAAGTCCTTCGGGACTTAATAAAGGAGGAAAAATCATGAAAAAAATGGCTCTCATAACCGGTATGGTTATTATTTCTTGTTTTTTTATTTCTCATGGTCTTTATGCGCAAAGATTTTACAGAGATGGTCCCCCAATTGAAGATGATTATTATGATCTGAATCTTACCCAGGAGCAGATGGAGAAGATCGATATAATTGAGCTTGAACTTGAGAAAGAACTCTCCCCCTTGATTGCCAAGCTCAGATCCAATTATGTGGTGCTTGATGAGCTGGAGGCGCAGAGAAGTCCTGATCCCAAAAGAATCAATAATGTTTGGGATGTGATTTATAGGCTTGAAGAGGACATCCAAAATAAGGAGATTCTACACGAAAAAAAGATCAGGGACTTATTAACCGAAGACCAAAAAGCCGTCTTTGACGCTTACTATGCTTACGGCACGAATCCTTATGGCAGGGGCGATTTCGGCAGAGGATATTTTGGATCCGGATCCCGAGGATTTCAAGGTAGTAATTATGGATATGGTGGTTATGGCTACGGTGCCGGGATGAGGAGAACTTACTCAGGGAGAGGTGCTGGCAGGTTGGGTCGCAGTTATTATGGTTACGGAAGAGGTATTGCTAGAGGTTACGGCATGAATCGTGGGAATTTCGGACTTGGCGTCGGTCGCGGCGCTAGACAATTAGGCTATGGCAGAGGACCCTGCGGTGCTGGACTCGGTAGATGGTACCGCTGGAATTACAACAGAGTTGGCTGGAACTTGAAAAAATAAAAACTCGTGAAAAGTTATGTCCAAAGATGTTAAGGATCTAGAAGAATTTTCTCGCGAACTCCAAGAACAAATCATGGAACAGGTAAGAAAACGATATTCTCATACTGTTATTGATCATTGGCAAAATCCCAAGAATTTCAGAAAAATAAAAAACCCTGGTGGATACGCCATGGTGAAAGGTCCCTGTGGGGATACAATGGAGATGTTCGTAAAAACAAAAGAGGAAATAATCATAGAGTGCGCTTTTCAAACCGACGGCTGTGGAACATCTATTGCTTGCGGAAGTATTACCACAGAGTTGCCTAAGGATAAATCACTTACACAGGCGCTGGCGGGTGTCAGTTCTGGTGAAATTTTGGAAAAGCTTGGGGGGCTGCCTGAGGAAGATGTCCATTGTGCTCATTTAGCAGCTGAAACGCTGAGAAGAGCCCTCACCGACTGTCTTAATCAGAAAAGACCGTAAAACTCGCGGGAATGGTCCGGAGACCTATTGGAGGAGCAAATGTGGCTTAGGAAAACTGGTCGGAACAAAAATTTCAAATTGAAACATCAATTTTACCCAAATCCTAATTACTCTACCTTACGTGTTACAGGACAAGTAACACGAGACATGATTTTGACTCTCACAAGTCCAGAAAAAAATACACCGATGATCAATGATCTGTCCAGGATTAAGGGTATGAAAAGAATTACTCCCGAACCTTATGACGTAACAATTGAAAAGGAAAATTTTGTCGATTGGCGAGAGATTTTGCCGGAAGCGGAAAAGATTATTATTCAGCATCTTGTGAAAAAATAAAAACTCGTGTCTCTAATCCATGAGTAACCTAACTCTTCTGACTGGTTTTGGATTATCATTAAATGCTAAAACCGGCAGAAATTATTTACAATTGGAGCGTTCTTCAAGCTAATTTTTTATTCATGAAAGGAAACGCTTTATATGTGCAGCTCCAGATCAATGACATTCCTCCTCTTGCCAAGGATTTTCGTCTTCAGTTTTTTTCGTAACTTTTTAAGCCTGGAGAACCGGATCGGGAAATGCCTTTCCATCTTCTGCAAATATTTCCGGCTGTAGCAGGCCTTGTTTTTGCCGATGGCCTCCAAGATGAGGAGCGTACAGTTCCTGAGGATCACAAATGTTCGGTCAAGATTTTGATTCCGATAAAAATCAGGATAAGACCTCCGAAAAGTTCAGCCCTTTTACCAACAATCTTACCGATCGCGGGCCCTATTTTTGTCCCAAGAAGAGTCATCACAAAGGCCACCGCTCCAATGATTATGGAGGGATACAGGATCTTCTGTTGGATAGCAGCAAAACTTAAACCTACGGCGAAGGCATCGATGCTGGTGGCAACCGAGAGCAAAATCAGCGTCACGCCCTTGGTCGGATCACCCGACACTTTTTTTGCCGAGCCCCCGTTGCGGAAAGACTCCACCACCATTTTTCCTCCGATAAAAAAAAGCAATCCGAATGCCACCCAATGATCCACATCCCGTATGTAATCCAAGAATCCCTGACCTGCCAGCCACCCGATCAGCGGCATCAGAAATTGGAAAAATCCGAAGAAAACAGCCAGGCGCAAACGCTGACTCTTTTTTAGACCTCCAGGGAGCACGCTCAGCCCTACCGAAACGGCAAAGGCATCCATGGCCAAGGCCAGAGCAACAGGAATAACCAGATAAAGATTCATCAGGAATTTTGTTCCAAATACTCCAAAGCAAGAGCGGTCATCAAAAGAGTTGCTTGGGGAAGCGCTTTTTCGTCTATGTCAAACGCCGGGTGGTGATGGGGATATTCCATCCCATCTCCCATCCCAAAAAACAAAAAGGCCCCCGGAACCTCCTGGAGAAAATAGGCAAAATCCTCCCCACCCATGACAGGATCGATTTCTTGCACCTTACCCTCTCCAAATATTCCACCGGCTATATGAGCTACAAAATCCACCATGGTTTCATCGTTGACAAGAGGAGGATAGCCCTTCTCGTACTGAAAATCAGCCGTTGCCCCGAAGGTCAAACACGTGGAATCGGTTATCTCCTTCAAGCGATTTTCGGACAGTTCCTGCACATCGGCGTCAAAGCTCCTGACCGTGCCTGTCAAAACCACTTCCTCGGGGATGATGTTGTAAATCGTGCCTCCCTCGATGGTTCCAACGGAAATAACGACAGGCTTCAAGGGGTCCACATTCCGGCTGGCGATGCTCTGGATATTCACGACCAGATGGGAGGCCACTAGGATAGGGTCCACCGTTTGATGGGGCATCGAGCCGTGGCCGCCTTTTCCCCTGACACGGATCGTGAATTTGTCGGGCTGGGCCATCATAGCACCTTTCACGAGCCCGACATCACCCGTGGCAAGGAGCTGCCAGAGGTGGAGTCCGAATATGGCATCGACTTCCTCCAAGGCGCCCTCTTCTATCATGAGCTTTGCCCCTCCGGGAATCCTCTCCTCAGAGGGCTGGAACAGGAACACCACATTGCCTTGGAAGGCTTCTTTTCTTCGGCAGAGAAGCTCGATCACCCCCATCAGGATCGCCATGTGTCCGTCGTGACCACAGGCATGGGCAGCTCCAGGATTTTCGGATATATACTCTTTATCCCCGTCTTCTTTTAGAGGAAGGGCATCGATATCGGCTCTCAACGCAACCGTTTTGCCTCCAGGTTTTCCCCTCAATACACCACGGAGCCCTGTTTTGGCCATTTCCTGAACGGGGATGTCATGGTCCTCTAGGAATTTCCGCAAAACCGAAGAGGTCCGAAGCTCCTCGAATGCGGTTTCCGGGTGCCGATGAAAATCGCGGCGCCAGGCGATCAGTTGGCTGGTTAATTCCTCAGTTTCTTTTTTTAACTCATCGATCATGCATATCCTCCGATTCAAGTTTTTTCACATCCGTTGGTTTTGTGCTAAGACTTACCAACAATGTCACGATGCTGTTTATGGCCAATCCCACAAATCCCGCATTCAACCCGAGGAACGGGTCACGACCGCTGACAATAAGCACAACCACAACAGCGATCCCTACGATCAGACCGCTGAAAACCCCCGTTTTTGTGACCCGCCTCCAAAACAGCCCCAGGACGACTCCCGGAAAAAACTGGCAAACGCCGTCATACCCGAAGATCAACAGATTGACCAGTTCCTCCGTAAAGGCTATCGCAAAAACCAGCGCTATGGTCGTTATGACAAGAACCAGAAATCGGGAAAGCCTCATCACGGTCTCATCGCTGGCTTTCGGATTAAATCCTGCCTTGTACACATTTTTTGCGAGCAGCGTCGAAGCGAATAAAACGAGGATCGAGGCGGGAACCATGGCAGTCACAGCCCCGGCTGCCCCCACAAACCCCATGAACCAGGAAGGATACGTTTTATTGACCAATTCCAGAAAGGCCATGTCTCCGTTTGCCAAACCGGGGATAACCAGGAGGGCCGTGAATCCCACCATGAAGATGAGCAGGATCGGGATCTGGTAGATGGGCATGATGATGGCATTTCTCTTTATGATGTTGGCACTTTTGGCAGAAAAGACCGAGCCGAACACATGGGGCCACATGTAAAAACCCAATCCGGTCAGGAGGAGGGTGGACATCACCCAAATAACACCCATATGGGATGTCGCCCCTGGAAGAACGAGGTATTGCGGTTTCTGCTCAATCAGCGTGCGGAACATATTGCCGAATCCCCCAAAATAGATTATCGGCACACCGATCCCGACCACAAGCACTGCCACGATCATCATGATGTCCTTGACGATGGACACCCAGGCAGTTCCCCGGATTCCGCTGGTATAGACAAAAACACAGGTCAAAACAAAAGAAATGGCGATGGCCAAACGGGCAGGAATGGCCTGGTTGCTGGCCACTTCCACGATCAAGCCCAATCCCGTTAGCTGAAGCTGAAGATAGGGAATGATGGAAAAAACGCCGATAAGAGCTACTAAGATCCCGAGAGCACGGCTGTTATACCGATTGACAAAATAATCCGGCTGGGTGTGAAGGCCGTGTTTTTTTCCCACTTTCCACAGGGCCGGGAGGATAAAAAAGGACAGGGTGTAGGCCAAAGCACCATAGGCCAGGATGTAGAAGGTGGGCGCTCCTTTGGAGTAAGCCCAACCGCTGGCCCCAAGAAAGGTGAACGTCGTGTAGATTTCCCCTGCCATCAACAGCCATATGATGACGATCCCGAACTGTCGGCCTCCCACCGTCCAGTTCTCCAGATTCATCTTGACATGTCGGCCTGCATAAATGCCCAACAGGGCAGAGAACAGGATGGTGCTCAGAATGATGAATAACGCCACGTTCACTTGTCTTCCCCTTCTTCGGGCGGGTTGTATTTTTTCTCCAGTTTATAAGCCAAGGCAAGGATGACAGGTGTAAGCACCACCCAAACTAATAACCAGAACAACAAAAACGGTAATCCCAGGATGATCGGTTCGATCCGGTTGACCAACGGAAGGGCAAAAACCATGGTGATAAACGGGATGGCTCCTAGGATAAGAGCGATCCTTGTCCCTTTTTTCATCCCAACCTCCTTAAGGCCTGCCATTATATCAAAATAAATCTTTGCCGTCTGTTAGATTATCTGAACTATTCATAAAAAATGCCGCTGCTTTTTTTACTTCAGCAATATCAGGAAGTTATCCTGACATTGCTGAAAAAACTTTTCAAGAAGAATCATTTTATATTCAGCGGCATTTTTTCCCCTACGGGCGAACCGATCTTACTTCATCTGCTTTGTTGTGACCCATTTGCGGTGGACAACCACAGCTGCATGGGTCACGCCTCGCATCTGCAGCAACCTCGGTCCGTGAATAATCCAGATTAAATATTATTTACAAGAATTTTGCATACGGGAAAACCAGTGTATAATAGGAATTCTTAATCAGAGAAAAGCAAAAAATATTATCATGAAACAGGTAATCGCCCTCAGAGGCGTCCGGGTTCACAACTTGAAAAATATCGACCTGGATATTCCCCTGGATAAATTGATCATCGTCACCGGGGTATCCGGGTCGGGAAAATCCTCCCTGGCTTTCGACACTCTTTACGCCGAAGGACAGCGCCGGTATATCGAGTCCCTTTCCGCTTATGCCCGCCAATTTCTGGAGAGGATGGAAAAACCGGAGGCAGAACGCATAGAAGGCATCCCTCCCGCGATTGCCATCCAGCAAAAAGCCGTCACCAAAAATCCTCGCTCTACTGTGGCTACTGTGACGGAAATTTACGATTTTTTACGTGTCCTTTTTGCCCGGATGGGGGTGGTTCACTGCCACAAATGTGGCCAACCTGTCCGGAGGGACACGATCGACGCCATCGTGGAAAAACTCCACACCCTCCCTCTCCAGACAAAAATCTGGATATCCTTCCCCTGGCCCCGAAACAAAGGACTCTCGGATTTGCAGAAAGACGGGTATCACCGGATCATTCACCAGGGCGAAATTTTTCCACTGGACTTGGTCAGAGGCAGAAAGAACCAAACCTTGGATGTCCTGGTAGACCGAATGACCCTGGATGAAGAGGAACGGGATAGGCTTGTCGACTCTCTTGAAATCGGGATGAAAAAGGGTGATGGCAAGGTCAAAGTCCAAACAGAAGAGGGTGAAACCTTCCTGTTCTCTGCAAAACTCGAGTGCAAAAAATGCCAGATCCTGTATGAAGATCCCTTTCCCAACCTCTTCTCTTTCAACAGCCCTCAGGGCGCCTGCCCCAGATGCCACGGGTTCGGGGACCTGGCGGTTCTTGACGAGGACAAAGTCATTCCCGATAAGAACAAATCGCTGGAAGAAGGAGCTGTCGAGCCCTGGACCAAGCCTGTATCCCGCAGGAGGATGAGAAGGTTGATTGCGGAAGCCCAGGAACACAATATCCCTACGGATGTCCCGTTCAAGGACCTTAGAAAAGAATGGCAGACATTGATTATTGAAGGCGGTTCCGGATTTCACGGGGTACAGGACTTTTTCGACCGGCTACAACGGAAAAAATACAAGGTGCAGGTGCGGGTTTTTATCAGCCGCTACAGAAAATATGTTCCCTGCCCGGGCTGCCATCAGATGCGGCTCAACCCGCAGGCCTTGAGTGTCAAGATTTCAGGACTCCATATCGGTGAAGTTGTCCATAAAACTGTCCGGAATGCCTCCGATTTTTTCCAGGATCTGCCGCTTTCTCCTTTCCAAAAACATGTGGCGGAAAAACTGATCGCAGAGATCCAAAACAGGCTGAAGTTTCTGCTGGAGGTCGGGCTGGATTACATCACGTTGGACAGGATGACATTTACCCTGAGTGGCGGCGAAGCCCAGCGGATCAACCTGGCCGCAGCCCTGAGCACATCCCTGGTGGGGACCCTTTTTGTGTTGGACGAGCCCAGTATCGGACTCCACGCACGTGACAACAACCGCCTGATCGACATCCTCAAATCCCTCAAAGAGATCGGAAACACAGTTCTGGTAGTGGAACACGACCCCGAGATTATCAAATCTGCCGAATATCTTATCGATCTGGGCCCTCTGGCCGGAGAGGCAGGAGGGGAAATCGTGTACGCCGGCCCTTTGAAGGATTTTTTCGCCTATTCCGGGTCTCTCACCGCAGACTACTTAAGAGGAGTAAAAGAGATAAAAACTCCTGATAAAAGACGCAAACCCGGATCTTTTTTATTCATCCGGGATGCCCATAAACACAACCTTCGTCATCTCGATATCCAAATCCCTTTAAACGTTTTTTCGTGTATCACTGGGGTTTCCGGGTCGGGCAAAAGCACCCTCCTGCATGATGTCCTTTACTTGGGCTGGCAAGGAAAATCATCCGACGGTTTCCAGGAAATCGTAGGACTTGAGGGCTTGGATAAAATCCTGATGGTCGACCAGTCCCCGTTGAGCACATCTCCCCGGTCCATCCCTGCCACCTATACCAAAGCCATGGACGACATCCGAGAGGTGTACAGCCAAACACGAGAAGCCCAGGCCATGGGTTACAAACCGGGGTTTTTTTCCTTTAACACCCCTGGAGGGCGCTGTGAGGAATGCAAAGGCGCAGGTCAGCAAATCGTGGAGATGCAGTTTCTCTCGGACATCGTCCTGACCTGTGAAGCGTGCAAAGGCCGAAGATTCCAGGACGAAATCCTGGATATCAAATACAAAGGCAAGAACATCAGCGATGTTTTGGAGATGAGTATTTCAGAAGCCTGCGATTTTTTTGCCGAGCGCCCAAAAATCCGCAATAAACTAGCTCCGCTTATCGAGGTGGGACTGGGTTATCTCAGGTTGGGGCAGCCCACCACAACCCTGTCCGGCGGCGAGCTGCAGCGGATCAAGCTGGCCCATAACCTCGTCCATCAAAGGACGAAAAGAATCCTTTATCTGTTCGACGAACCCACCATCGGCCTTCACCCGAACGACATCTCCGTCCTGCTCGACACCTTCCAGAAACTCGTGAACTACGGGCACACGGTCGTGGTCATCGAACACAACATGGATGTGATCAAATGTGCCGATCATATCATAGACCTAGGACCCGAAGGTGGGGAAAAGGGAGGCCGCGTGGTCGCCAAAGGCACCCCAGAGCAGATCATCCGGTCCAAAATATCCCACACCGCCCTCTTCCTCCGTAATTACCTCGTATGAGTTGACATAAGAGGGAGGCGGTGATATTGTCTCTTGGGTAAAGTACGGCTGATGGATACATTTGGCTGGATCTCCATTCTTCCCCCTCTTTTGGCCATCTTTTTGGCCATCAAAACAAAACATGTGTACATCTCTCTCGTTTTTGGAATCTGGCTCGGGTGGACCATCATCCACGGGTGGAATCCGCTGGTCGGACTCATCCAGACGATAAACGCCCTGGTTTCCGTGTTCAAGGATGCCGACAACACCCGGGTGGTGCTTTTCAGCGCGATGATCGGCGCGATCATCACCTTCACCCAGTACTCGGGAGGGATGAAGGGGTTCGTGAACTGGGTGGTCGGAAAAGGACTTGTTCGGACTCACAGATCTGCCGGCCTCCTTGCCTGGTTTTTGGGATTTATCATTTTCATCGAATCCAGCATCTGCGTTCTCGTTTCTGGGGCTGTCTGCCGCCCGATTTTCGACAAACTCAATATTTCCAGGGAGAAGCTGAGCTATATCCTCGACTCCACCTCTGCTCCCAAGTGCATCCTCATCCCGTTGAACGCCTGGGGGGCTTTTATCATCGGCCTTCTGGCCACCCAGGGGATGGAAAATCCCGTCCGAATCCTGGTCTCCTCGATGCCCTTCAACTTTTATGCCATCACAGCCCTTTTGTTGGTCCTTTTTGTGGTGATAGGCCAGAAGGACATCGGTCCTATGAAAAAAGCCGAGAAGCGGGTAAGGGAAGAAAGCAAGCTCCTGCGAGACGGGGCCGAACCCCTGATCGCGGACGATGTGGTGATGATGGAAGAAAAGCCTGGCGTAACACCCCGGGCGATCAACATGCTGATCCCGGTGGTCACGATGGTCGTGGCCATGCCAGTCGTCCTGATCATCACAGGCGAAGGGAACCTGATGGAAGGATCGGGGTCCCTGTCCGTCCTTTGGGCGGTGATCCTCGGCTTAATGGCGGGGGCCATCGCCTACAGGGCGCAGGGGATCATGCGGACCAAGGAGATAACAGATATTTTCATGAAAGGAGTGGGAGGCCTTGTTCCCCTGGCCAGCTTGATGATCCTGGCTTTTGCCATAGGCGACACCTGCGATGCCCTGGGCACCGGCCCCTTCGTCGCCCAAGCCGCCAAAACCACTCTCAACCCTGGCGTCATCCCAGCCGTGCTCTTCCTGATCTCCTGTTTCATCGCGTTCTCCACCGGCACATCCTGGGGAACATTCGCCATCATGATCCCGATCGCCGTGCCGATCATCCGCATCATCGGTCTTCATCCCGGTCTGATCATTGCAGCCGTTTTGGGAGGGGGTGTGTTCGGAGATCACTGTTCGCCCATCTCCGACACCACGATCATCTCTTCGATGGCTTCGGCAACCGATCATATAGACCATGTCCGCACACAGATCCCGTATGCCCTGATCGCTGCAGGGATTTCTCTAATTCTTTTTATCGTGTTCGGGTATGCACTATCATAGATTGAAAAAACGAACATCCCGGTCCCAGCTGGTCTTCACGGTCCTTCTTTATTACAAAAGGGCCTTGAGGCTCGACCCGAAACTCAAGGATGTCCGAGAAAAAATTATAGCTCTCGAAAAAAAGAGGAAAAAATGAAAGAAACCATCGGCGATCTTTTCCAAAAGGAGACTAAATATTTCCGTGGAAAACTTTCCGGCCGTCCCCTGCTCTGGCACGCCAAACCCAAAACCTACAAGCACTACTCGGAAGCCCCAAAGGTCCAGCTGGAAACGCCTGCCTCCGAGGGAGGAGAACCCCTTTGGACAACCATTGCCAAGCGCAGGAGTGTTCGGAACTTCAAGGACGAACCCTTGTCGAAACAGGTTCTCTCCCGGCTCCTCTGGGCTACCCAGGGCATCACCAAAAGAGAAATGGGCTTTGAATTCAGGGCCTGTCCATCTGCAGGAGCCCTTTATCCCGTGGAAACCTATCTTGTCCTCAACAACGTGGAGAGTATCGAAGCCGGGATTTATCATTACAACATCCCAGATCACAACTTGGAACAGCTCCAAAAAGGGGATTTTCGTTTAAAGATCGCTCAAGCAGCTCTCGACCAAGACATGGCCTACGCGGCCAATGCTGTCTTTGTGTGGACAGCGCTTTTCGGAAGGGCCAAGTGGAAATACGAGCAACGGGCCTACCGGTATGTTTACCTGGACGCCGGACACATCGCCCAAAATCTCGCCCTGGCCGCTGTCGGTCTCAATCTGGGCACATGCCAGATCGCTGCCCTGTACGATGAAGAGATCAACGCTCTCCTCGCCGTTGACGGAGAGGAGGAGAGCGTTTTGTACATGAGCGTTGTCGGACATCCATGGTGAGTCTTATGCTTAGGAGGAAAAAATGAAAAAATGCATTTGGATCCATATTGGCCTTCTGGCCCTGTTGAGTTTTTCCGTTAGTTGCACCAAAACCCCGGCACAGGAAGAAAAACCTTGGGAATGGAGTCTGGAGCAAGTCCAATCCAAGGTCAACAGAGTCCGGGCCGGAGAGGACCTCACACCAAAAAGCTGGCCGGGCGGGGCAAGGGTAGCTGTCGCCCTGTCTTTTGACTTCGACGCAGAAACAAACGCCCTCCGCGACTTGAATTTGTCACCGGGCACATTTTCCCAGGGAGAGTATGCCGCACGCGTGGCTGTTCCCCGAATACTCAACCTTCTGGACAAGTATGATGTCCCCGCCTCCTTTTTTGTCCCTGCGGTCACTGCCCTACTTCACAAGGAGGAGATCCAAACCATCGCATCAAAAAACAGGCACGAAATCGGCCTCCACGGCTGGATCCACGAAAGAAATTCCCTGCTCAGCGAACCCGAAGAAACGGAACTTATGTTTAAATCCTTTAATACTCTGAAGGAACTCACAGGCAAGGCGCCGGTCGGGATCCGGACCCCTTCCTGGGATTTCAGCCTCTATACGCTCGCCATCATCAAAAAAATGGGCCTCCTGTACGACAGCAGCTTGATGGCCGACGACCGTCCATATGAGATACTGGAGGACGGAAAACCCACAGGAGTCGTCGAACTTCCGGTAGAGTGGCTGCTCGACGATTATCCCTATTTTGGGTTCTCACGATACACGAGCGTCCGCCCTCACATCAAGCCGATGGATGTGTTTTCTATCTGGGCGGCCGAGTTCGAAAAGGCCTACGAGGAGGGGACTTTGTTCGTGCTTACCATGCACCCCAAGTACATCGGCCACAGAAGCCGCATAACCATGCTGGAAACTCTTATCCAATACATGCAAACCCATGCCGATGTCTGGTTCGCCACGCATGAAGATATTGCCCGCTATGTGAAGGACGGGGGTGAATCGTTGGAGGTGCCCTGACTATTTATCCTGTTTAGGGGAGGTTTCTTTCTCTTCTGTTTTTTTCCCAGGCAAAAGTCCCAGCATTTGACGGATTTCCCTATTCAATTGGTCGGCTAACTCAGTGTTTTCTTTCAGGAGTTTTTTGACGTTCTCCCGGCCTTGGCCAAGCCTTTCCCCTTTGTAGGAGTACCAGGTTCCGGTCTTTTCGATCAAGCCTGAATCGACGCCGCAGTCGATCAGGTCTCCTTCAGTGGATATCCCTTCCCCGAAGATGATGTCGAATTGGGCTTCCCGGAACGGTGGGGCCATTTTATTCTTCACGATCTTCACCTTAACCCTGTTTCCGATGACTTGGTCCCCGTCTTTTAATGCGGCAATCCGGCGCACATCGATCCTCATCGATGTGTAGAACTTCAAAGCCCTACCGCCTGAGGTTGTTTCAGGGCTTCCAAGGAAAAATCCGATTTTTTGCCGGATCTGGTTGACAAAAACGAAACAGGTCTTGGATCGGCTTACGATCGCTGTGAGTTTTCTCAACGCTTGGGACATAAGGCGGGCCTGAAGCCCCATATGGGCATCTCCCATCTCCCCCTCCAGTTCTGCTTTGGGCACGAGAGCGGCCACAGAATCGACGACAATAACATCCACAGCACCGCTGCGCACAAGGACCTCGGCAATTTCCAAAGCCTGTTCTCCGTAATCGGGTTGGGAAATCAAAAGATTGTCGATATCCACTCCCACTCTGGCGGCATAAGTCGGATCGAGGACATGTTCGGCATCGATAAAAGCCGCCTGCCCCCCCTGTTTTTGGGCCTCTGCGATGACATGGAGGGCCAGAGTGGATTTTCCGGTTGCCTCCGGGCCAAAGACTTCTATGACCCTTCCCCGTGGAAAGCCGCCTATGCCCAGACTCAAATCGAACGCAATGGACCCTGTCGGGATGGCCGGCACTTTTTGGGCTGCGTCCTTCTGGCCGAGCTTCATCACAGCGCCTTTGCCGAACTGCTTTTCGATCTGCAGGACGGCTGCTTCGATGGCTCTATTTCTCGATTCCTGTTTTTCTTCGGTGTCGTCTTGTTTCATATCGCCCTCCTGGGCTTTTTTATCAAAGCCCTTTTATTTTTTCTGCCTTTGTTAAGAGCTGTAGTCGTAAAATCCCTTCCCGGACTTCCGTCCAAGGTATCCGGCATCCACCATCTTCCGCAACAGAGGACAGGGCCTGTACTTGGGGTCCTTGAACCCATCGTACAGCACTTCCATGATATGCAGGCAAACATCCAGTCCGATAAGGTCTGCCAGTGCCAGGGGCCCCATCGGGTGGTTCATCCCCAGCTTCATCACGGTGTCGATAGCTTCCACACTCCCCACACCTTCCATGTTTGCATAAACCGCCTCGTTGATCATCGGCAAAAGGATGCGGTTCGCTATAAATCCTGGATAGTCGTTGGCCTCCACGGGAACCTTGCCCAAGGCTTCCGTCAAGGATTTCACCTGGTTAAAAGTCTCCTGGTCGGTGGCGATTCCCTTGATCAGCTCCACAAGCTTCATCAGCGGCACAGGATTCATGAAATGCATCCCCATGAACTGGGAAGGACGCCTGGTCAGAGCTGCCAAGCGTGTTATGGAGATGGAGGATGTATTGGAGGTCAAGATGATGCCAGGAGGCAGGATTTCATCCAGCTCTTTCAAGACTTTTGTTTTAACTGCAAAATCTTCAAAAACAGCTTCCACTGCAAAATCCACATCCTTGAAGTCGGCCAGATCTGTGGTCGTTCGGATCCTGCCTAATATGGTGTCTTTATCCCCTTCTATTTTCCCCTTCTCTATAAGCATTGACAGAGTTTTGTCCAATCTGGCGAGCGCCTTTTGCAGGAAATCTTCTTCCACATCGTGAAGGAGGACATCAAAATCCGCTGTGGCCGCCACTTGGGTAATGCCTGTTCCCATGGTACCTGCACCGATAACGCCGATTTTTTTTATGTCCATCGTTCCTCCCTAGTCCATAACTTCCACGGCCATGGCCACGGCATCTCCTCCGCCCAAGCAGAGGGAGGCCACACCCTTTTTTAGCCCGCGGTGCTTCATGGCGTATATCAAGGTCGTCAGAATCCGGGCCCCAGTGGCCCCAATCGGATGGCCCAGGGCCACAGCCCCTCCATGTACGTTGACCTTCTCCCTGTCCAAACCAAGCTCCTTGATCAAAACCACAAGCTGTGAGGAAAATGCCTCGTTGATCTCAAAAAGCTCCACATCGTCGACCGTCCAACCCACATTGGCCAGAAGTTTCTCTATGGCTCCTTTGGGCGCGTACATAACCAATTTTGGTTCAAGGGCATGGGACGTGAACGCAAGTATCTGAGCCATCGGCGCCAATCCTTTCTCTTTGACTACATCGGCCGAGGCTACCACCACGGCAGCAGCCCCATCATTTAAACTAGACGCATTTCCGGCCGTAACTGTCCCATCTTTCTGAAAAACCGGCCGAAGTTTGGCCAACTTTTCGATAGTGGCATCCTTTCGGGGCCCCTCATCCACAGAAAACAAAATCGGGTCCTTTTTTCTCTGGGGGACCTCAACCCCAACGATCTCCTCTTCCATATAACCTTTTTCGATCGCATGGATAGCCTTCTGGTGACTGCTCACGGCATAGACATCCTGCTCTTCTCGGCTAGCCCCAAATTTTTCCGCCACTACCTCACCGGTCATTCCCATGTGCTGGTTGTCAAAAGCACACCAAAGCCCGTCATAAATCATGGCATCTTTCATCTGGATGTCGCCCATTTTGACGCCACTCCGAACGCCCCAAACCATATGAGGAGCCTGGCTCATGCTTTCCATTCCCCCGGCCACCACGATCTCATTCTCCTCCAACCATATGGACTGGGCAGCGAGGTGAACGGCTTTGAGACCTGAACCGCAGACCTTGTTCACCGCAAAGCTGTTCACGGTGTGGGGAATGCCCCCTTTTGACAGGGCTTGCTTGGCAGGGGCCTGTCCTACTCCCGCAGAAACCACATTCCCCATGATGACTTCATCAACATCTTCCCCTGCGATACCCGCACGTTTTAACGCTTCCTTGATCGCGATGCCCCCTAATTCAGGGGCTTTAATATCCTTGATCGTCCCGAGAAAACTACCGATCGGCGTCCGGGCCGCCCCGACGATAAAAACATCTCTTACTTCACACATGTATTATTCCTTTCATGTTGGATTGATATAAAGACCTCCCTTATTTATCACAATTAAAAAATACTGTAAACCCACCTTATGAGAGCCCTGCTATTTTGTCATCCTCTGTGATGTCGATTTTTTCCGCAGAGGGTATTTTGGGCAAACCCGGCATGGTCATGATGTCTCCGCAATAAACCACGACAAAACCCGCACCAGCACTCAAGGAAACATCGGTGACAATAAGGGTAAAATCCTTCGGTCTGCCCAGAGCCTCATCGTCATCGGAGAGGGAATACTGGGTTTTGGCGATACACACCGGAAGATTACCGAATCCCCTTTTTTCGATCCGGCGGATTTTCCGTCTTATTTTTCCTTCCATAGCGACCGTCGATGCCCCGTAAATTTTCTTGGCGACCGTCTCTATTTTTTCTACAATGGGGATGTCCAGTTCATACAAAAATTGGAACGTATTTTTGTCTTCATCGACGGCTTTGAGGATTTCTCTGGCGAGTTCTTCCCCGCCCTCTCCTCCCCGGCTGTACACTTCTGAAAGAACCACTCTCGCTTTTTTATCCTTGCAGAGTTTTTTGACTTTTTCGATCTCTGCCACCGTGTCAGAGGGAAACCGGTTCACGGCCACCACGAACGGAACACCGAAAGTCTGCATGTTTTCCATATGTTTCTCAAGATTTGCGAAACCTGCTTTCACCGCATCAAGGTTTTCCCGGTTGATTTCCTCCAGTTTGATGCCTCCGTGGAACTTAAGCGCCCGGATGGTCGCCACCAGTACACAGGCAGCTGGAGGGGGCACGTGACCTGTTCTGACCACGATGTCGAAAAATTTCTCTGCTCCCAGGTCTGAGCCGAATCCCGACTCTGTGATCACGAAGTCTGATAGTCCGAGAGCCAAGCGGGTGGCTAAAATCGAGTTTGTTCCGTGGGCGATGTTGGCGAACGGCCCGCCATGGATCAAGGCTGGGGTTCCCTCCAAAGTTTGCACAAGATTGGGTTTGAGGGCATCTTTCAACAGGGCTGCCATGGCGCCTTCGGCTTTGATGGAACGGGCAAACACAGGCTGCCGATCCGGTGAATATCCTATCAAAATATTCCCGAGCCGTTCCTTAAGGTCCGCCAATCCCTCTGAGAGGCAAAATATGGCCATGACCTCTGAAGCGGCTGTGATGTCGAACCCTGTTTCCCGAGCGATTCCCCGCAGCGGCCCGCCAATCCCGATCACGACCTCCCGGAGTACTCGGTCATCCATGTCCATGACGCGTTTCCAGGTCACCCGGCGGCAATCCAAAAGCCCGCAGGACCCATCGAAATGCAGCCTGTTGTCGACCATAGCAGCCAGAAGGTTGTGCGCGGCCGTGATGGCATGGATATCTCCGGTAAAATGCAGATTTATCTCATCACTGGGCACTACCTGGGCGTATCCTCCGCCGGTGGCACCACCTTTCATCCCAAAAACAGGCCCAAGGGAAGGTTCCCGCAACGCCACGGTCGTCTTTTTCCCCAAACGGTTCATGGCATCGGCCAGCCCGATAGATGTCGTGGTCTTGCCTTCTCCTGCGGGTGTCGGGCTCATGGCTGTGGCCATGATCAATTTCCCTCTTTTTGCGCTTTTTTGTAACACCTCATCCGGTAATATTTTGGCTTTGTATTTCCCGTATTTCTCCAATAATTCAGGATCCAATCCCAACTTTTGGGCTATTTCCTCTATCGGCTTCATGCCTGCTTTTTCCGCAATTTCTCTCTCATCCAACATTTCGACCTCCTCCATAAGAGTTTACCTTCCATCCAAGCATTTGACAATTCTTTTCTTAGCAAAGTCGGCATGACAAAACCAATCTTCGAATTAGAACGAAAGGCCAATGAGAGAATGGTAGGAAGGCAACGGTCTAATTTATTTAATAGCATAAGCATCTAAAATACAACTATTCATGGAAAGAATTTCTTAAATCTAGCCTGAATTATTCATAAATATGATTATTCTAAGCCAGGACATATTGCTATAGGCTTTGAAATCAGGGACATGTGCCGATTTTCTGAAATCGGTAACGTGTTCCTTGATTTCCATGATCAAATCCTTCGTTTTAAATCCTGAAAGAGAAATTCGTAGTCTTCGATAAGCCCACGGTCGGCAAAGCTGAAATATTGATTATTGCCGATGATAATGTGATCCAGAACCTTCAGCTGCATGGTACTCGCTGCAAACACCAGTTCTTTTGTGATCTCCCGGTCACTTTCTGAGGGCTCGGGATCGCCCGAGGGATGGTTGTGGACGAAGATGACAGCAGATGCATTGTATTTGAGCGCATTCTTCAGAATCTCTCGCGGATAAACAGCGCTCGTGTCCACCGTCCCTTCAAAAAATGTTTCCTCCTCGATGATTCGATTTTTCGCATCAAGAAAAATGGCCTTGAACTTTTCCTTTTTGGCATCACGAAGTGTATGATACAGATAATCGAACACTTCTCGAGAGGAATGGCAGACCGGCCTGCTCATCATTTTTTCCCGGAGGAAGCGTCGCGAGACCTCTTGAACAAGCCGTATGCCAAAAATGTTCTTCGGGCCGAGTCCTTCGATCTCCTGGAGTTCATCCTCACTGGCTTCGAGCACACGTCTCAACATCTTGAATTTGCCCATGGCCTGCTTGGCCAGCCTTTTGCAATCCCTCCGGGGAGTACCCAGAGTGAGCAGCAGCTCCACAACCTCATAGTCCAAAAATCCATGAAGACCTCCTTTCAGAAATCTTCTCTGCAATCTCTGGCGGTGCCCTTGAGTTTGATCCTTGTGGCTGCAAATCTCCTTCATGATGGATTTTCTTTCCTTCTATACACAGGACGACGAAGCCGAAGAAATTTTCACACAATCCAAGCCTTAAAAGGAAATAATCCGATTTTCTTCCGTCATGTGTGGATAAACTCTTATGAAAAAAAACATCAGGTATGTCCGCAGCGCCATTGAGGATCTAGCCTTTATGAGTTGTTCTTCGAGGGTACCCGGCATAGCTAGGCTCCGAGTATGTATTGAGCAATGCTTTATATTAACGGTGACGTCGAGTGAGCAACACAAGACTTCCTGATTTGTGTACAAGGTTATGGCGTGAGTTACGCAGGAGCCGAGAAGGGCGACGAGGGAATGGCGTTTTAGATCCGAACTAGAGCGGAGGGCATGCCTGATGTTTTTTTGCGATTAGGGGGATTAGGTTTTTTTTGCAGAGTAAAACCGGAGTCGATACAATCTGTCGGCTTCCTTGATTTTCAACCGCAGGAAATAGACGATCACAAAAACAGAAATCCACATCCAGGCAACAAACACCAAAATGCCTGTTTTTTGTTTTGCATCCTGAGGATCGCCAACGATCTTTTCCGGTTCTTCTTTCTCTTGAGGAGTGCTCGTCTGTACTTGGGCCACACCTTGTTGGGCAGAACAATAGAAAACTCCGCCCCATGACAGCAAGAGCAGAAAAAGGAAGGCAGCGAGGAGAAAGGAAGGTCTTTTCTTGATCATAACAGACTCCAGACTGACATGACCAGGGCATACAGGATAAAAACATAAGCGAGGAGAGTGATGATTTTCCCCTTTGTTCCGGTCGGTTTGTTATCGAAAAACGGGAGGAAAAAGAACAAAACACCTGCAAAAATCATCAGCAGAACAGCCAGCATCTCACCGCTTATAAAAAGGACATGGGCAGGAAAAATCTTCAGTGTCTGGAACAGGAAAAGAAAATACCACTCAGGTTTTATTCCCTCCGGAGCCGGGGCCATCACATCGGCAGCTTTTTCCAAGGATGGAGGAAAAAATATGGCGACCGAAAAAAGGATTCCGACCAGAAGAAGCCAAACGATCATCTCACGGAAAACAAAATTCGGCCAAAACGGGATTTCTTTCACTTTTTCCTGCTTTCCTTCCGCTTCGAGGGGAAGGCTCATTCCCTGTTTCTGGACGAGATAGATATGGATCGCCAAAAGGAGAAACAGGAAAACGGGAAGCATGCAGACATGAATGCCAAAAAACCGGGTCAGGGTGTCTCCGGTCACATCATCCCCTCCCCGCAACAGTCTGGTCACCCAGGCTCCCACCACAGGAATGGCCCGGGGAATGTCCGTTCCCACTTTGGTAGCAGAAAAAGAAAGGTCATCCCAGGGAAGCAGATATCCCGTGAATCCAAAGAGCAGGGATATCAACAGAAGCAAAACACCGCTCATCCAGGTCAATTCTCTGGGCCTTCTGTATGACTTGGCGATCCATATGCTCAACAGATGAACAAAAACAAAGGTGATCATGAAGGAAGCGGACCAGCTGTGGACAGACCGGATGATCCAACCAAGGGGAACGTCCGTCATGATCCGCGCAACACTTGCATTCGCCATCTCCAGGGTCGGCTTGTAATACAGGATAAGCATGAATCCCGTGACAACCTGGATGGCAAAAAACAAAAGAATAGCACTTCCCGTGTAATACCAGATGGTATGCTTGTGCAGGGGAACCGTTTTTTTTGTCAGGAAATCCGTTATTCCGGTCAATCCAAACCGTTCATCCAGCCAGGATTGAATTCCTTTTCTCATGAATTTCCCTCAGGGCTTTCCTTCTTTATGATTAATTCTTCTTGCGCGATGACAAGCGTAAGCCTCCGGAGCGGTTTTGGGGGAGGGCCGCCGATATTGATTCCGTTTTCATCGTACCAGCCATCGTGGCATGCGCAAAAAAACTTTCTTTGTTCGTTCAAGTAGGCCACGTTGCAATCCAGGTGGGTGCATACGCCGACAAAGGCAACATACACATCGTCGTCATTTTTTTTCACAAGGCCTAACTTACTTCCCCAGGCAAAACTTTTCACCGAATTTGGCCGCATATCCTTAAAATCCGAAAACGGGAGGATCACCTCATCCGGCTCCTTGTACGGAGGAAAAATAAATTTCACGACCGGATACACCAGAGAAGCCAAAAAAGCCCCCAACCAACCCCCGATAATACCGTTTAAAAATTGACGCCGGGAAAAAAGCGAATGTTTTATCTTCATCGTCCCAACCGAAATAGCCGCTTAATTTTCTCCATCGCCAATTTTTTTCTCAAGGCCACGATTCCATCGGCCGGCCGCACATCCTTAGGACAGGCCTTGTTGCACTCGAATATGGTATCACATCCCCACACACCTCCCTCGGTGTTCACCCGGGACCAGTTGGCAAACGGTCTGACGTCCCTGGGATCCCTGACAAAACGATAAAGCTTCGCAAGGGCTGCAGGCCCCAGATATCTTTCATCCCTCGAGGCAACCGGACAAGCGGCATAACAGCAGCCGCACATAACGCAGTTGACAAACTGGAATATCCGATCCATATCCCGATCATCCACCCGGTGACCTTTTGTGGACTGGATTTCCTCACCATGGAGATAGGGTTCGATCTTTTGAAGTGCTTCCCAGAAAGGATCCATATCGACCACCAAATCTTTCTGGATCTCTAAGTTGGGCAAGGGTTCGATCACGACCAAAGGAGAACGCAAGGACTCCAAGTCTGTACGGCAAGCCAGGTCAAAATTCCCGTTGATCACTATAGCACAGGACCCGCAAATGGCTTCACGGCAGCTATACCGGAGAGAAATGGTGCTGTCCTGGTCGTTCCGGATATCCATCAAAGCTTCGAGCACGGAGTTTTTTTCCTCACTCTCGTAGGAAAAATCCTGGAAATAGGGATATTCGTCCTTTTTTGGGTCGAATCTCAAAATACGAAAGATGTAATCCATTTTGCTATTTAGTATTTCCTTTCCTTCGGCTCATATTTGTCGATTTTAACCTCTGTGTAGCTGATCCGAGGTTTGCCATCTTCGTATCTAACAACCGTGTGTTTCAGCCAGTCTTTATCATTTCTTTTGGGAAAATCCATCCGAAAATGAGACCCGCGTGTCTCTTCCCTGTTCAAACCCCCAAGGGTGATCACTTCTGCCAGATCCAGCATGGATGCAAACTCGATGATGTTCACCAATTCCTGGCTATATCGGAGGCAATGGCCCGAAATATAGGCTTCCTTGTAATCATCCCTTACCATCGAAATCTCCTGCAGAGCCGAAGCCAGTTCCTTTTTGTTGCGGAAGATACCGACTCTATCGCTCATGATGTTTTTTAATCGATCCAGAAGGCGATGGACTTTTATCCCGGAATCTCGACTCTGCCATGATTTAATCCGGTTCTTCAGGTTCAATGCCTCATCCAGGAGGAGTTTTTCGGCCTTTTTACTTCCATCCAAATGCTTCAGCCTCCTGGAAGCCTCCTCGCCGGCGATTTTGCCGAACACGACGGTATCCAGAAGAGAATTTCCTCCCAACCGATTGGCCCCATGCACACTTACACAGGCACACTCGCCCGCTGCAAAAAAACCTTCCACTGGGGAGGCACAGGCCTGATCGACATCGATGCCTCCCATCGAATAATGTTGTGCTGGCTGGATTGGGATTAGGGTATCGATCGGATCTAACGCGGCAAAATTGTGGCAGATTTCGCGGATCCCCGGCAATCTTTTTTTTATCTTTTCGGCCCCGATATGCCTAAGATCCAGATGCACATATTCCTTTTCGTATCCTCGCTCCTCGTCCACTTCTGTTTGAATAGCACGGGCCACGATATCCCGCGGGGCAAGCTCCATGGACAAAGGTGCATAATTTTCCATGAACCGTTTTCCCTGGTTATTGACCAGGTACCCTCCCTCGCCCCTTGCACCCTCGGTGATCAGAATATTTTTCCCGAATAGGGAGGTGGGATGAAACTGGACAAACTCCAGGTCTTTGATCGGCACTCCGGCCATATAGGCGATTCCGATCCCGCTTCCATGATTGATGAACGCATTGGTGGTCTTCAGATATACCCTGCCGTAACCTCCGGTGGCAAAAATCACCGCCTTGGCCTTGACTGGGATGATCTCCCCTGAAGCCAAGTCGTACACCACCACCCCCAAACATTTTCCGTTATCCACGACAAGCTTGGTCACAAACCATTCGTTATAGAATTTGACGTTTTTGCGGATGGAATGTTCGTACAGCGTGTGTAGAATCACCAAGCCTGTCCGGTCGGCCGCATAGCAGGTCCTAGGAAACCCGGCCCCCCCAAAGGGCCTCTGGGCAATGACTCCGCCAGGAAACCGGCTGAAGGGGACGCCCAAAGCATCTAACTGGTAGATGGTGGGGGCGGCCATCCGGCACATCAATTCAGCCGAATTCTGATCAGCCAGATAATCGCTTCCCTTTATGGTATCGAAGGCATGTTTTTCCCATGAGTCATCCTTGGCATCGGGATTGTTCCCCAAAGGCGCATTGATCCCGCCCTGTGCCGCCACAGAATGGGAGCGTAAAGGGTGGACCTTGGACACAACGGCCACAGAAAGTGCAGGATCGCTGTTGAGGGCAGCTGCCAATCCGGCCAGTCCGCCCCCGACAACAAGGATGTCATGGCTGATCATCAATAATTCCTGGTGAAATAAACAACAAGCAGGGCTGCGCTCGACAGTATGCTGAGGGAAGTGAATACCCAAAAAAGCAGTTTCTCTTTCCTGACTCCCAGATCGATGATGACTGTCCTCAATCCGTAAAAGGCATGAAAAACGATGGACACAATCAGGATGGTGTCGATAAACGGATTGGTGTGGAGAACAAGAGCCCAATCAGGTTTTTGTTCCTTGGTCATCAGGAAAAACGATGTGAGAAACTTAATCCCCAACAAAAAGATGAGTAACAACCCTGAGACACGATGAAAAACCCATATAAACATGGAAAGTGCTCCTTTTCTGGAGGATATATTAAATTAAAGTGAGCCCTCATTGTCAAGAATTAGAAAACAATTTCTGTGACAGGCAATTAACCTGGAAGGTTCTCTTTCATTTTGTGTGGGCATTACTTTCAAGGTTTTTTTTGCCATCGGGCATGTCCGGAGCGCCCTTCTCGGCGGCTGCGGAACTCCGGCCGTGCTCAATATATCCTCGCCGCCAATATGGGGACGTCCCATCTGGGGACACCCTATATCACCGAACTGGTTTCTGAGTAAAAATAAATTATAGAGTGTCCCCGAATGGAACGTCCCTGTATTGTTACCCTCAAAGAACGATTCGTGAAGGCTAGATCCTCAATGGCGCTGCAGACATACCCGATGTCTTTTTCTATTAGAGCTTACCCACACAAAAATGAAAGAGAACCACCTGGAATAATAAGAAGAATCGGCATTTTTTATGAATAGTTCAGGGGAAATCATGCCAGGATTGTGAGGAGTTGTGGAATGAATGGAGGCCCTCTATGGTCTAATAATAAAAGAACATATTTTTTTGCGAAGGAAGAAAATCCGAGTCTTTTCGTCTAAATTGTTACGATTGCACAATGTTATTTTGGATGGAGGAAAGAATGAAAATAATGTACTTGGTATTCGCTATTTTTTCTCTTTTGCTGATTCCTATCCTGTTGACCGCCCAAGACGTCAACGTAACCGGAGATTGGGAAATGACCACGCAGTCCCCCCGCGGCGAGAGGACCTCGGATGTCCATTTTGAGCAAGAGGGCGAAAAACTGACCGTTACCATGCAACTCATGGGTGAAGAGGTTACAGCGGAAGGTACTGTGAAAGGAAACAAAATCGATTGGTCCATTACCCGGAGCACCCAGAGAGGTGACATGACTATCGCTTATACCGGAACCGTCGAAGGCGACACGATGTCGGGTGAAGCCCAAATGGGAGATTTTGGCTCGATGGAGTGGACCGCCAAAAAGAAATAATTTTGGCATAGATATATTTTAAGATTCTTTAGTTTTAAACATTAAGAGTCTATCTGCTCAAACTTAGTTCTTTCACTTCCTAAAAGTCCGTCCATCGCATAAAATAGAAAACGGAAGATTTCCACGTATCCTCCGTCTAAAGGGTATACGGAGGACACGAAGAGATGAGCCTTTATGGAAGAAAACCGACTGGTCGAACAGAGCAAGCAGGGAGACGAAGAGGCCTTCGGTGTCCTCGTCAAAAAATACAAAACAAAGGTGTTTAACTTGGCTTACAGTTTCACAAGAGATCGAGAGGCCGCTGACGATCTGGCACAGGAGGTATTCATCAAGGTGTATTATGCGCTTGAAAAGTTCAAGTTTAAATCAGGATTCGGAACATGGCTCTACCGGATAGCTGTCAACCACCTCAAAGACCACCTGCGGAAACACGCGAAGGAACGGCACGTCTCCCTCGAGGCGCTGGGCAGAGAACCTGCCCTATCGGAAGATGAGATCAAAAAAAAGGAAAGAGTCCAGGAAGCAGCCGACAGAAAAAAGCTCCTGTACCAGGCCTTGCAATCCCTCCCCGAAAAACATCAGGTCATCTTGAGCCTGAGAGATATCCAGGGGCATTCATATGAAGAGATCGCAGGCATTCTGAAGCTTTCCCCTGGAACGGTGGATTCCCGCCTGCACAGGGCCAGAAAAATGCTCAGAAAAAAAATCGCACCTTTCTTATCCCAGGAAGGAGGCAACCATGAAATGTAAAAAAGCAGAAACATTCCTTTCTAAGTCCTTGGATGGTTTTTTAACGGGCGAGGAAAAGGACGCGCTCGAAGAACATATCAAGAGCTGCTCTGCCTGTCAGAAGAAAAGGGAAGAATACGTTTTCATTGCCGAAACCCTCAGGAGAGAGGATTTTCCTGAAGTACGCCCTTATTTCTGGGAGCGCTTGCAGCCCCGTCTGAAAGAGAGCAAAAAGTACGCCTTCTGGTCGGTATGGAAACAATGGAGCCTGCGGGCAGTTCCCGTTTCCATCATCGCTGTCGTAACACTTGTTATCGGTTTTGCCCTTTTTCTTCCCCAACCAACCGACGAGCTGAGCCAAACAGGAGATCTTCTTCTCCGCAACACCCCCCCTCTTCCCGAAACAGTAATCCTGCTCGAGGCGGAAACCGGAGATAACAAAAGCATGCAGCTTATATTTATGGCCATGGAAGAAAAGCCCGATCTGAGGAGATATTTCCCATGAAAAACGGAAATAAATTTTGGATCATTTTCTCTTTTATCATTGTTTTTGCCGCCGGCATAGCCACCGGGATCCTCTTCGAGAATAATTTTCTCGACAAAAAGCCACGGAGGAATGAAGACAGACGGAGCACTGTTCGATTTCCGACTTTAGACATGATGGCCGATGAGCTCGGCCTTACCGCAGAGCAGCAGGAACAACTCCAGGAGATTTTCAAGAATAACGAGGAAAGGTTAAAAACCTACCGAAGCCAAATCCACGATCATTACGCCGCGTTACGGGCTCAGCTCAAACAGAAAATGGACAACGTTTTCTCTGCGGAGCAAAAGGCCAAATTTGAGGCCATGATCGAGAAATACCTTTCGGAAAGAAAAAAAGAGATGGAGGACAGAAAGAGGAAACCAAAAAGAGAACCCCACAACAAAGGAGAAAAAAGATGAATAAGAAGGTTATCATCGGAATCGTCGTCCTTGTCGTTGCCGCTGGAATCGTTTTTGGATTCACTTATTTTAATAGAAACAACAACACCGGACTGCAGTATGAAAAATCGACCATCGATAAAGGAACCGTCACGGCGCTTGTGGACACGACAGGTACACTCAATCCCGTGATCATCGTGGATATCGGAAGCCAGGTTTCCGGGAAAATCGAAACCATCTACGTGGATTTCAACTCTCAGGTTAAAGCCGGCCAGATTTTGTCAGAATTGGAACAGTTAACTTTTAAGACAAAAGTTCAGCAGAATGAAGCGAACTATTTGAGCTCTGAGGCGGCAGTGGAAAAGTCAAAGGTTTCCCAAGAAAATTCCAAAAAAAAGTACGAGCGGGCCAAGAGCCTGTTTGAAAAGGACTTGATTTCCTTCGAAGAATTAGAATCCGCAGAGGTCCTTTATCTCAGCGCCAAAGCGGATCTTCAATCTTCAGAGGCGCGGCTGGAGCAGGCCAAAGCCCAACTGGACACGAGCAAAGTGGACCTGACCTACACCATTATCAAATCCCCGATCAATGGGGTAGTGATAAGCCGGAACGTCAATGCCGGCCAAACAGTAGCCGCCAGCTTCCAGGCCCCTGTTCTTTTTCAAGTCGCCAATGATCTGACCAAAATGCAGGTGGAATGCAGTGTGGATGAGGCGGATATCGGCAGGGTCAAAGAGGGCCAGACCGCCCAGTTCACGGTGGATGCCTTTCCGGATGAAAACTTTACCGGTGTCGTTAAACAGGTGAGGTACTCCCCTGAAGTTATCCAGAACGTAGTCACCTACACCACCATCGTCGATGTCGAAAATCCGGATATAAAACTCAGGCCCGGGATGACAGCCACCATATCCATCGTGGTAGGTGAGGCAAAAAATGCCCTCCGTGTGCCGAACTCTGCTCTCCGTTTCCAGCCACCCCCTGAGGTGTTGCAGGCTTTGTTCGAAGAGATGCGCAGGGAAATGCAGGCAAAGAGAGGCCAAAACTCTCAAGCCGATGGACAATCAGAAAAAAGAGGACATCAGGTCAACTTCCAAATGGGCCAAGGCTCCGGCAGGATGGGATCTAGAATGAGGGACAGGGCCCGGGTATGGGTACAGGACGAAAACGGAAAACTCAATATGGTTTCTATCCGGACAGGCGTCACGGATAATGCCTTTACAGAAATCACCGGTGGAGATCTACAAGAAGGAATGGAAGTCATAACCGGGGAGAGCACTCAAGCCACATCCTCTAACCGCAGTTCGAGCAACCTTAGACGAGGCATGATGTTCATGAGGTGATAAACGCCATCTATCTCATCACCACAAAGGATTTAAGAAAATGGAAAACAACAATCTTATCCACTTGGATAATGTAGAAAGAATTTATAAAGTTGGCGAAACGCAGGTCAAAGCCCTGAAAGGAATTTCTTGCAACATCCAGAAAGGAGACCTGTTAGCCATCATGGGCCCCTCGGGTTCGGGCAAATCCACACTGATGAACATCATCGGTTGTCTGGATAAGCCCACTTCGGGAGAATATTTTCTCGAGGGTCAAGAAGTCTCAAAAATGAACAAAAACCAACTGGCCCGCATCCGGAACAAAAGGATAGGGTTCGTGTTCCAAAACTTCAACCTGCTCTCCCGAACCACCGCGTTGGAAAACACCGAGCTCCCCCTTCTGTACTCCGATGTTCCGAGCAAAAAATCAAAAGAGATGGCTCTCAAGGCTCTATCCCAGGTAGGATTGGAGGGCCGTGAGCTGCACAAGACCAACCAACTCTCTGGGGGTGAGATGCAGAGGGTGGCCATAGCCAGAGCCCTGGTCAACAACCCTTCTCTTCTCCTGGCCGATGAACCGACGGGAAATTTAGACACAAAGACTGGGAATGACATCATGGCTGTTCTTAAAAAGCTCAACAAGGACAACAACATCACAATCGTGCTGGTAACACACGACCCTGAAGTTGCCGAAATAACGAGGAAAACTATCTTTCTCAGAGATGGTCTGATCGAAAAAGTCAAAGTCAACGGAGATTGATCCGATGAATATAATCAAAACATCAAAAGTCGCTTTAAAAGCTTTGAACCGGAACAAAATGCGGTCGTTTTTAACGGCCCTGGGTATAATCATCGGCGTGGGAGCCGTTATTGCGATGGTCAGCATCGGCCAGGGAGCCAAGATGGAAGTGGAAGAACGTTTCGAGTCCATGGGCACCAACCTGCTGACTGTCCGGCCGGGCAGCCGTTCATACATGGGCAGGCACGGGGGAGGAGGAACCTATACCAATCTGAAGGAAGCCGACGCCCAAGCCATATTGGACAATTGCGATGCCGTAAAATACATTTCTCCCAGTGTAAACGGCCGGGCCCAGGTTGTCTACCAAAACAAAAACTGGAACACGTCCATCTACGGCGTCGGAGAAACCTATCCAGAAGTCCGGAACTGGCCGGTCGAAAACGGAGCCTTCTTCAGCGATAGCCAGGTCAGATCGGCCCAGAAGGTCGCCGTTTTGGGAAACGAGGTGAGCCAAAATCTTTTCGAAGGGGCCGACCCGATCGGACAGGTCATCCGCATCAACAAGAATCCTTTCCGTGTGTTGGGTGTGTTGAAATCCAAGGGCGAGAGTGGCGGATGGATGAACCGTGACGATATGATTGCCATTCCGTACACAACGGCCCAGAAGAGACTTTTGGGGGTCGATTACATCCAGTCTATCGATGTTTCGGCCGTATCAGCCAAACGAACAAACGAAGCCAGGGTACAGATCGAAGAACTTCTGAGGATCCGGCACAAGATCGCCCCAGGCGCAGAGGACGACTTCAACGTTAGGGACATGGCCGATATCGCCGAAAGCGCCTCAGAGGCCACCCAGATCCTAACCATACTTCTCGGGGGGATAGCCTCGATCTCGCTCCTAGTAGGCGGGATCGGCATCATGAACATCATGCTGGTGTCGGTGACCGAGCGTATCCGGGAGATCGGCATACGCATGTCGGTCGGCGCCCGAGAACAGGATATTCTGCTCCAGTTCCTGACAGAGGCCATCGTTTTAAGCGTTCTGGGAGGATTTCTGGGTGTTGTGCTGGGCGTTGGAAGCTCGCGGTTGATTTCCCACTTTGCCGGCATGAAAACACTCGTCTCCTTCGGAGCTATCGCGTTGGCTTTCATTTTTTCGGGTTCTGTCGGGATATTTTTCGGATTCTACCCGGCACGAAAAGCGTCCAAACTGGATCCTATCGAAGCCCTAAGATATGAATGATCAGTCATGGATATAAATTCCATTGACATATACAGAAAAATAATGGGATATTGGAACACTTTCCCGACTTTTTCCGTATTAGTATCCGTAGTTAAAAGTGAGGAGGTCTAAAATGTGGAAAAAAACACTCGGAGTTCTCTTGATTTTTGCGCTCGCGACATTTTTGCCAGCCCAGCAACAGGAGTCTTCCATCTATCTCTCCCTGGAGGACTGCATCGTAAAGGCCATGAAGTATAACCTCGGTGTGGCCATCGAGGTTTTAACCCCAGAAAACAGACAATACGCACTGGGCGTGACCAATGAAAAATTCCTGCCATCCTTTGCACTCAGTTTCTTTTTAACCGACCAACAACAGGCATCTTACTCCTTTCTAGAGGCAGCCGATACCCTGCTGACCAAGCAAAATCAGTATAGCATCGATATCGCACAGCAAATTCCGTTCGGGGGAAGTTTCACTTTATCACTGTCCAACAGCAAATACGATACAAACAGGACCGGAACCACCATCAACCCCAGTTACAGGAGTACCCTGAGATTCGATTTCACCCAACCGTTACTCAGGAATTTCGGCTACAATTTATCTCGAAGGGAAATCATCGTAGCAAAAAATAATCTGAACATCTCTGAAAAAGACCTGCAGAGATCCCTCCAGGATACAATCTACAGCGTGGAGGAAGCCTATTGGAGCCTGGTCGCAGCCATCGAAAACCTCAAGGTGAGGCAGCAGTCCTTGAAATTGGCCGAGGATTTTCTGGAACGGCAGAAAAGAGCTGTGGAGATCGGGACCGAGGCCCCGATCGAGATCCTGTCTGCACGAGCAGAAGTCGCCACGCGGGAAGCGGATATTTTGGCTGCCGAGGCCGATGTTAAAAACAGCGAGGATAACCTCAAGCTGATTCTCAACCTCACAGCAGAAGACCCCAATTTCGAGTTCAGCAGTATCATCCCCCAGGAGATGCCGGAATTCGAGAAAAAAGAGATAAGCCTAGAGGCAGCATTTGCCACAGCTTTGCAAAACCGGCCGGATTTGGAATCGACACGAATAGGTCTAAAAAACAGCGAAATCAACTTGGGTTTTGCCAAAAACCAGCAGCTTCCAGGCCTTAACCTCTCAGCATCATACTGGAGTCCGGGCGTGTCCGGAACACAAATAATATATGGAAATCGCACACCGGAGAATCCTTTTGGGATTCCAGTCGGAGAACTTCCGGGCGGCATCTCGGATGCTTTCAAAGACGTGTTTGGATTCAGGTACACGAACTGGTCGGTCAGGTTGACCCTAGATCTTCCGTTGAACACCTTCATATCTCGAGCAAGCCTTGCTCAGGCCCGGGTCGACCTGCAGCAAGCGACACTGCAACTGAAACAACAGGAGCAGAATATTTACCTGGAGATCAAAAGCGCAGTCAGAGCCGTAGAAACCAACTACCTGAGGGTCGAGGCTTACAAGGTCGCCAGAGAGCTCCGGGAGAAGCAGCTGGAAGCAGAGGTAGAAAAACTCAAGGTCGGGCTAACAACTCCCTACTTTGTCCTCCAGTACCAAAGAGACCTGGCCACCGCCCAGACAACAGAGCTTCAAGCGATCATCGATTACAATCTTTCTTCGGCGAATCTGAGCCGGGCGATGGGCATCAGTCTGGAGGAAAAAAACATCTCGATGGTGGATGTTTACAATAAAGATTAATTCATCCCGCTGGTCCCTGCCTCTAATCGGATTATAAATGCAGAAGAAAAAGTTTATATGTCTCCAGCTTATCCTAACCCTTCTATTTGTTACAATTTCTGTTTCTCTTGCCGAAAACAACGGAGGGAATTATACTGTCAAAGCCCCCCAGTTTTCCTCCTCCCCAAAAATCGACGGCAAGCTGGAAAGCCTGGTATGGGAACAAGGATTTGTTATCGATACACCGTTCGAGCTGGTCTACACGCGGAACATCGTGAATCCCCTCTAGGGGACCAAGCTCACCGGAAAATTGGGGAAAATCACGATGGGCTTCATGAGCGCCTACGATGAAACGCCCCCAGAAATCGATAATCCCTGGGAGGACGAACCTGATGTCACCGATTACAGGGGCTTGGTGAATGTCTTCCGCCTCAAGCAGGAACTGTATGCCGAGTCCCATATCGGTTTCATCCTTACAGACAAGGAAATGGGTTCTTCTTTGAAAAACATCACCAATAACTACAACCGGGTGGCTGGATTCGACGGGCATTTTAAATTTTAGAACTACTACCGGGTTTCCTTCCAGATAGTGGGATCCCAGACCAAATGGGATGACGACAAAACAGACATCGTTCCAGCCATGTCCTTCAATTTCAGCCGGAGGGCCCGCCACCTGACTTTTTCGCTCGATTACAACCAGGAGCAGGATGACTTAGGCATCTACAAAGTGGAGGGTCGGTTCATCTTCGTCAAGTTCTCCTACTGGTGGAGAATCTAACTTTCCGATAAAATCTATCAAGATTAAATTTTTATTTTCCCCCTAAATACGCTAGAATAATGTTCAAATGGAAAAAAACACCGCTATTTTCATCCTGATTTTTCTTCTTATTATCCCTTCCCTCATCCAGTCCACCGAAAAAAAGGCATTCGGTCTTTCTGAAATAATCGACTTAGCCCTGGAAAACAATCCCCTCCTTTCCGCCAAAAAAAGCGAGGTCGAAGCCCGGAAAGCCTCCTACGAGGCGGCCAAGCGCCTCGCCAATCCAGAACTGGAATTAAACGTCGGGAAAGCCAAATCCTTCGACGAAGACTTAGAAAGGAATACCGGAGGCGTTTTGCTCAGCCAGTATGTGGAGAATCCATTCAAGCGCCATCACAGGATCCAGGTATACGCAAAAGACTGGGAAGCCGCCGAATTCAGTCACAGCACTCTAACTCTCGAGGTAACGTTCACGATTAAAAATCTCTACTTCGAAATTCTTCGGCTGAAATCCATACAGGAATTAGCCCAAAAGAACTTGGATTCCATCCAAAAAATCCACCGATTGATCGAAAAGCGGGCAAAATTGGGCGAGATCAAGGAATTGGAGGCCATCAAACTTTACGTGGAATCGCTGCAAGCCCAGAGAGAACTGAACAAGATCCAAACCGATCTTTTCCTGGCCAAGGAAAAATTGAATCAAAATCTGGGCAATATGCTGCCTCCCGATTTTTCGACGACAGGAATCCTGACATACACAAAAACTGAGATCGAAGAGAAAGTCGCTCTCCAGAAAGCCCTCCACATCCACCCAAGACTTAAGGAAAAGGAGACAAGAGTGGAGCAGGCCAACAGCAATTGGAGTTATGTCAAATGGCAGAGGTTCCCGGATTTTAAACTCTCCGGATTCAGCCAGAATGAGCTGGACGGCCGAAACACCGGGATCGGGATATCTTTGGATATTCCCCTCTGGAGCTTCAAATCAAAGGAAATTCGCGAGGCGGAAAGCCTCACCCGAATGGAGGAGGAGGAGTTGAGGGCGCTGCGGATGGAGATCTCCACCGAGGTCAAATCCTGGATCAATAAGTTGAGGCTGTCGGAACAAAGCCTCCAGATTTTTCATCGAGGCCTTCTCAAACAAGCGGAGGAGAGCCTCAAAATTGCAGAAGTCAGCTATACCCAGGGAGAGATATCCCTGATCGATTACCTCGACTCCCAGAGGACCTACCACAGCATCCTGAATGACTACAAGGATTCTTTGTATAGATGGAACGCCGACAAGGCAGCCCTCGAAAAAGCCATCGGAGAAGAACTAAAATGAAAAAATATATCCTGTTTCTAGCTATCCTTGCTTTAGTTTTTTGCGGAGGCGGCGAAAAAAACGCGCCCGTCGAACAACATGTGCAACAAGGAGAGGAAGATCATACACACGAGGGAGAACAAGAGGGACATACCCAAGAGGCCGAGAAGGTAGAGGCAGCCGAGCCAGCAGACCAGGAACACCAAGAGCTGCATCTCCCGCCTGAAAAACAAAAAGAATGGGGAGTAAGCACCGGGACTGTTTCCAAACAGGACATCTCTTCCATGCTCGTTCTGCCCGGCGTTTTGAAGGTAAACCAGAACCGAACAGCCCACATCTCATCCTATGTCCGCGGAAAAGTGGTCTCGCACACAGCAGACCTGGGAGACAGGATACGCAAAGGACAGTCCCTGGTTACGATAAACTCCCCCGCATTTGCCCAGGCACAAGCTGATTTCTTACGCGCCAGGGCAAACTACCTGCTCAGCAAAAAAGAATTCGAGCGGGCCAAGATGCTGTGGGCAGAAAAGGCCATCGAGGAGAAGGAATATTTGAGACGAGATGCCGAACATGAAAAACTCGCAACTGAATACGGAGCTTTGGGATCGGCGCTCCATTCCTACGGCATAACCCATGATCAGATCGACGAACTCATCGAAAAATGTGAAGAAATAGAGGATAAAGAATATGCATGCGAGATAGCCGATCCGAATCTCCAGATCCTTTCTCCCATAGCCGGGACCGTGATCTTCCGGGATGTAGTGAAGGGCGAACATGTCGAATCGGATAAAATCCTTTACACCTTATCCGACCTCAGCACCCTCTGGGCCATCCTGGATGTGTATGAAACCGACCTCCCCTATATCCGGATGGACAGTCACGTAACCATCATCTCCTCCATCTATTCCGGCAGTCAATTTCCAGGGAAAATCACGTACATCAGCGATCTGATCGATGAAAACCTCCGGACAGTGAAAATCAGGGTGGAAGTGGCCAATAAACAAGGATTTCTCAAGCCCAACATGTATATCCAGGGCAAAATCGAAAATCGTTTGGAACAAAAAGATCTCCTGGTCGTTCCCGAAGAAGCCATACAAAATCTCGAAGGAGAAAAAGTCGTTTTTGTCTTCGAAAAAGGAGACATTTTTGTGGCCCGTCACATTACGCTGGGGTACAAGGTCGGCGACAATCGCATCATCACCCAGGGTCTTTCGGAAGGGGAGCAAATCGTTATCCACGGCGCCTTTTATCTCAAGGCAGAAATGTCCAAAGCTACTTTTGGGCAGGCCCATGTGCATTAGTTCCTATCAGGATAGATAAAGTAAGATGATACAAAAACTCATTCAATTTTCCCTCAAACAAAGATTATTCATCGTATTGGCCACGATAATTCTGGCTTTTTTGGGTTTTTTTGCCCTCAACAGGCTCTCGATCGATGTTTTCCCAGATCCATCACCCCCCCTTGTTCAAATCTACACAGAAAGCGATGGTATGGCCCCGGAGGAAATCGAGAGACTGATCTCCTATCCGATCGAATCGTCCATGTTCGGACTGCCTAAAGTCAAAAATATTCGCTCCTTTTCGACCTTTGCCATGTCCCTGGTAAACGTCTATTTCGAAGACAACACGGACATCTATTGGGCACGCCAACTGGTCTCCCAGCGGCTACTGGAAGCACAGGAGAGCCTCCCGGAACATGCCCACAATCCGGTTTTGGGACCGATCGCCACAGGCCTCGGCCTGGTCTATCTTTACTATCTTGAAGGAGAAGACTATTCCACCCTCGAACTCAGGACCATCCAGGACTGGCTTGTCAAATACGAACTCAAATCCGTCCCTGAAGTTTCTCAAGTTTTGAGCATCGGGGGAGACGTCAAACAATTCCAGATTCTTGTCACCCCCCACTCACTCCTCAAGTACAACCTCACGATTTCAGAACTCTCGGACAGAGTCAAGGAAAACAACCAAAACGTCGGAGCCAGCTTCATCACCAAAGGCCAGGAGGAATATATCGTCCGGAGTGTGGGCTTGGTCCGGACGATCGAAGACCTGGAGAATATCGTGGTGGCCAACTACTTGGGGACTCCCATCTATCTCAAAGACGTTGCTGCCGTCAAAATCCTCCCGGCCATTAAAAGAGGCGCGGCTCTAGTTAACGGAGAAGGGGAAAAGGTCGTCGGGATGGTTCTCAAGCTGTTTGACTCCAACACGGCAAGGGTTATCCAGAACCTGGAAGACAGGATCGCAGAGATCAACAAATCTCTCCCTGAAGGTGTGAAAATCGTCCCGTTCTACAACCAAGCCTCGTTGGTCAAAAAATGCTTTTCAACGGTCCGAACCAACCTGATAATCGGGATCATATTGGTCATCCTGGTGCTTTTCCTTTTCATGGGAAACTTTCCCTCTGCCATGATCACGGTATTTTCCTTGCCTTTTTCGATCTTGTTATCCTTCATCATTATGGAACGGATGAACCTCGCGGCCGACCTGATTTCGTTCGGAGGGTTTGCCATCGGGATCGGTCTGATCGCGGATGCGGCCATCATATTTGTGGAAAACGCGCACCGCCACATCCAAATGCCTCATGAATCCAAAGCTCATGCCATCGTCTCGGCAGGAGAAGAAGTGGGAAGACCTCTTTTTTTCGCCATCGCAATCATCCTCCTTGTTTTCCTTCCGATATTCACTCTCACCGGAGTGGAAGGAATCATGTTCCGACCGATGGGATTTACCATTTCTTTTGCCCTTGCAGGTTCTCTGATCTTCGCTTTGATATCGGCACCAGCGCTCTCTTATCTATTCCTGAAACGGAAAAAAGGCGCGGCAGAAGAGTCTTTCCTGATGAAACACATCAAAAGAGCATTTATCCCGTTTTTCCATCTGTGTGAAAAACACAAAAAAACAGTGTTTCTGGTAACCGTGGCAATATTTCTGGCAGGAGTTGCGACGATCCCATTTATCGGAAGGGAATACATCCCTTATCTGGAGGAAGGGACCCTTCATCTCCGCGCCACGATGGACCCGAACATCAGCCTCAAGGAGGTCATCGCGATAGCCTCTAAGATAGAAAAAACCATAAAAGAAGTTCCTGAAGTCACTGGTGTTTTGACCCGAATCGGACGCGGCGAAGTGGGCAGCCATGCGCATTTTATCAATGACGCCGAAATCCTGATAAAACATAATCCTATCCAGAAATGGAAAAGTTTCCGGACCAAAGACGAGCTGATCTATGAGATCGAACACAGATTGGAGAAATACCCCGGGATAAACCTCAACATGACTCAACCCATCCAACACAATCTCGATGAGCTGATAACAGGTGTCAAAGCGCAACTAGCCATAAAAATCTACGGGGAGGATTTTGACACCCTGAAAGAAACGGCCATTCAGGTCAAAGACCTGATCGCCACTTTGGAGGGGGCTGCCGATGTCCAGGTGGAACAATTCACCGGCCAAAATCATATCCAGATTTTCCTCCAAAGGGATAGAATCGCCAGATACGGCATCAACATCCAGGACGTACAGGAAACGATCAAGGCAGCGGTCGGCGGAATCATCCTCGGCCAAATCTATGAGGAACAAAAAAGATTCGACATCTTTCTCCGGTTTGAATCCGCATTCAGGGGAGATATCGAACAAATCGGAAATCTTCTGATAAGCCTCCCTGGAAGCGGACAGATTCCTCTGAAACAGCTGGCTTCGATAGAGGAGACTGTCAGCCCCCGAGTCATCAACCGGGAAAGCAACAAGCGATTCATCAACATCCAGTGCAACATTCGCGGACGGGATATCGGCCGATTCGTGGATGAAGCACAAAAAAAGATCGAGGAAAATATCTCCATCCCCCCAGAGCATATGATCAAATGGGGAGGACAGTTCGAGCTACAGCAGCGGGCAAACAGGCGGTTTGCCCTCATTATGCCTATCACACTTGCATTGGTCGCCCTCCTGCTATTCACCATTTTTTATTCTTTCCAAGAGGTTTTGATCATTCTGATCAACATCCCGTTAGCCCTGACAGGGGGGATCTTATTGTTGAAACTGTCTGGCTTGTACCTGAGTGTGCCGGCATCCATCGGGTTTATCGCCATTTTCGGGATAGCTTTAGAGGACGGCCTTGTTCTCCTGTCTGCCTTCCACCATAACCTGAAACGAGGTCTGGCCCTGAAAGAGGCAGTTATCCAAGGGGTCACTATCAAATTAAGGCCTGTTTTGATGACATCTTTCACGACGATTTGTGGCGTGCTCCCGTTGCTTTTGGCCAAAGGCCCCGGAGCCGAAATCCAAAGGCCTCTGGCGACGGTCGTGGTCGGGGGGCTTCTCACGTCCACCCTGGTCACTTTGATCGTGCTTCCGCTCGTCTTTGAGACGCTGAAAAAGATCAAGAAATAAAAGTGCATAAAACCATCTCTTTCTGGATGAAAGCCGGGTCGATTCTCCTAGTTTTTGTCCTGTTTTTTTCTTGCTCCTCCCCTCCCACAAGTTACATCATCCTTTGTGCTGGCGACAGCCTGACCGAAGTCGGCTATCCACGATTTCTGGAACAGAGTCTCAAGGGAGAGGGCATCCGGGCAAAGGTCTTGAACCAGGGCAGGAGCGGTTTTAACTCGAAAGAATATCTGGCGTTTCTCGAAAAAAACAAAAAAACTTTAGCCGAAAAATTTCCGGATTTTATTTGTCTTCAACTGGGGACTAACGATGTCCGTACCGACCACGACCACACATCGGCCGATGAGTTTTACGCCAACATGAAAGAGATTATCCGTCTTTTCCGGGATTTTAAAACTCGCACAGGAAAAAACTCTTGCATCCTTGTCGCAACCATCCCGCCTATCCCCGACAACACCTCCTTCCCGTTTGCTAATCTATCAGGTAAACGAGTCACGCAGGAAATAAATCCCCTAATCCAAAAAATAGCTTTGGAAGAAAAATTGATACTTGTGAACAATTTTTCTGTTTTCCTCGACAATCCCCATTTCCTCCCAGAAGTCCACCCAACGGATCAAGGGTATGAGGCAATGGCCAAAAACTGGCACAACACCTTGAAAAAGAAGGGCGTCCGACCCACAGGGAAAACTTGATATTTCCCCGCATAAGTGTTATATTATTTTATAAAGATATTCTTCATCTTTTACTCTCAACCTGACGTTTGGAGTATAATTATGAATAGAAAACTTATCCGACCGAGCCTTACTGATTACAAAGAACAAAGGAGCAAAGAGGCCGCCAAAAAAAAGCAACATCCCTCCTACGACACACATGCAGAAAATTACTATTACCTCAAACAGATGAACAAAAAAACCCACATGGCCCTTGTGCTTGTAGAGGGAGAAACAGTCGAAGGATACATCGAGTGGTATGATAAAAACTGCATCAAGCTCAACAGAAACCAGAAGCCGAATCTGTTGCTCTACAAACGCAGCATCAAATACATGTATAAGCTCGAAGATATAAAGACAGAAAGCAAACCCACAAAAAAGAAAAAATGACCCTTCCCAAGATCGGTATCTCTCTTGGGGATCCCGGAGGAGTCGGCCCGGAAGTCACGCTCAAATCGCTATCTTCCTTTTCTTCTCTTCCCGATGCTCGGTATGTCCTGTTTGGATCGCAAGCTGTTATCGACAATGAACGAGATGCCCTGAATCTTGATATTTCCTTCCCCAACGATTCCATCTCTCTGCATGAGGTCGATGGTTTATCAGATCCTTCTGAGAATAGAAAACCGACGCCATCCAACGGAGCACTGTCATTCCGCTATTTCGAGGAGGCCGTCCAGCAAGCCCAAAAAGGAAACATTCAGGCCCTCGTCACGGCCCCCATTTCCAAAAGATCCTGGGATCTCGCGGGCATTTCTTGGGCTGGTCATACCGAATACCTCAGCCGGTCCTACCCTGAAGCGATCATGTTTTTCTGGTCGGAGGACCTAAAGGTCGCCCTGTACACCCATCATATCCCTTTGCAGAAAGCCATCGCAAAGGTCAAGGAAAAACCCTTGTTTGAATTCATAGGGCGGCTTGATAAATACATGAACTCAATCCAATCTCACAGCTTCGAGTTCGTGGTTGCCGGATTGAACCCGCACGCCGGGGAACAGGGACTGTTGGGATCAGAGGAAAGCAAACACATCCTTCCCGCAATCGAAAAGGCCCGGTCAAACGGCATCCGGGTCAGCGGTCCCTTCCCTCCGGATGTTGTGTTTCGTGATGCGAGGAACAAAAAGGATAAAGTAGCAATTGCCCTATACCATGACCAGGGCCTTATTCCGTTTAAACTCCTCGCTTTCGACCGGGGAGTCAATCTAACCCTGGGCCTTCCGTTTATCCGGACATCTCCTGATCACGGCACGGCTTTTGATATCGCAGGAAAAGGAATAGCCGATCCTAACAGCATGATCGAAGCCATACGACTTGCCCATCGATTTGCTTCAACTCGATAAAAGGATAGGATGAAAATTTGCACGTATAATGTCAATTCCATTCGGGTACGGAAGTATTTGATCAGCGAATGGTTGAATCACAGGAACCAGGATGTGGATGTATTGTGTTTTCAGGAACTTAAGACCATTGCAGAAAATTTCCCTTTCGAAGATTTTGAAAAAATGGGGTTTTCGTGCGAAGTGTTCGGACAAAAAACTTACAACGGTGTAGCCATCTGCTCCAGGTTCCCGATGGACGATACCCGGAAAGGTTTCGGAGATGCCCAATGGGATGAACAGCGTCGATTCATCGCGACAAATATAAAAGGTATCGACATCATCAACATCTATGCCCCTCATGGGGGTTTAAAGGGAGAAGAAAAATACGATTACAAAATGAATTGGTACAAAAAACTCATATCCTTCCTCGAAGTTTCATTCTCCCCTAAAGATCCACTTCTCATCGTCGGAGATTTAAACGTCGCTCGCGCAGACCAGGATGTATCCGATCCCCTGGCCCTCGAAGGTGCAATCGGCACCTTGCCTGAAGAACGGAAGGTATTTCATGATCTTCTCGACTGGGGATTGACAGATGTCTTCCGGCATCTTTATCCGGAATCCAGCCAGTTCACATGGTGGGATTACATCGGCGGAGCCATATGGAAAAACGAGGGGATGAGAATCGATTACGTGCTTTGCACAGAACCTTTGATTGCCCAGATCAAAGAAGTGGAAGTGGATCTCTGGCCCCGGCGACGTCAGACCCCCAAGCCTTCAGACCATGCCCCTGTAATCGTCAGCGCCACTTCTTAAGCTCAGCCCTCACTTCCCTTTGGAGATCTCTTTCTTTGATGACCTCTTTTTTCTGGTAAGTCCTCTTCCCTTTAGCCAGGGAAATTTCCACCTTGACCTTTCCTTTGGCGTTGATCAAGACCTTGGTTGGCACTAGGGTCAAACCTTTTTCCTTGATTTTTCCGGCTAAACGTTTGATCTCGCGGCTGTGGAGGAGAAGCTTCCGTTCCCGTCTTGGATCGTGATTGAATCGGTTGGCCGCCTCATAGGGACTGATATGACAATGAAGGAGAAAAACCTCCCCATCCTTCACCTCAGCATAGCTTTCTTTCAGACTGATCCGCCCTTCCCTAATGGATTTAACCTCGCTCCCCAGAAGGGAAATCCCCGCTTCAAACTTTTCGAGAAGTTCGTAGTTGAAGAAAGCTTTTTTATTCTTGGCAATGATTTTTATTTGAGGCTTTTTTCCCATAACAGGGGGATCTCCATCCCGAAAAGAGGGGCGTGGCTTAGACAATACGACCAGTACTGAAGAGCAAAAAGAAAAAGATTAGGAATCTACGTGGGGGAGACGATCTTCAAAACAGTTGGAGAGCATTTCCAGAACTTGAACTTCGATGTCCTCGAACGGACTGCAAGAAACCTCCGAAATCTCTGTAACAATCAGTTCTTTCGCCTTTTCCATCATTTTTTTCTCGCGGAAGGACAAGGGCTTGATCAGCTGGAGATAGTACAGACTCTTTAGAACGAGGGCCATATCCTGGATCGTCCCGGATTTCATCAGATCGATATGTTCTTTGTATCTTCCTTTCCAGTTCATGGTCACATCAACTCCGCCATTCCGGATAAAATCAAAAATGTCCTGGATGGATTCTTCTGAGATAGGTTTGCGGATCCCGATTTCTTCGGCGTTAGAGAACGGGACTAACACCAATGTGTCATTGGCCAAAATTCTTACATGATAGATCTGGAAATCTTGCCCGAAATAATTCTCATCCTGGATATTTTCAATGATTCCGAGCCCCTGATTGGGATAAATCACCTTATCGCCAATCTTTAATGCGTTCATGGTGTGTAAATATTATAAGCAATAATTCTCAAAGAGTCAACTTGTCGAATCGAATCATCTAAAATCTAACCGTAGAGGTATCATCTTGTCATTTAAAAATCTAACCATAGTGGACAGGAGGAATCGATGATTTTATAACCTAATCTTACTCGAAAGGAGGTTAGGTTATGAGTTTGGAGCTACACATGAAGTACTGTGAAACTGTTTATCGGCGTTACCGCAACGCCTCCAAAGAATCGAAGGCGAGGATATTAGACGAGCTCTGCCAGGTCTGCGGATACAATCGCAA
>Ga0114930_10000398_pt1 | contig 45987 bp, 51 predicted proteins | sample AnhtaG_FD_87300 | JGI IMG/M metagenome (GOLD analysis project Ga0114930, IMG submission 87300) | Deep subsurface microbial communities from Anholt, Denmark to uncover new lineages of life (NeLLi) - Anholt_01485 metaG | ecosystem: Environmental > Aquatic > Marine > Oceanic > Sediment | place...
AGTTCGGGTGACAAGATATCATTAAAGGAATTTGTAGATGAAATGATTGCAAAAGTAAAGTTCGCCAGAAATGCGGGTTACGACCTGAGGAAAGAAGGACTTGAAGATCATATCAAAGCGGTTTTAGGCGCGATTGTAGATGCTGAAACCGAAGAAAAAGAAAGAAAGATACGTGTACACGATGTCGTAGAGATGTCAAGATTCCTCAAAATTCTAGGATCACAAACTATCCAAATTACTTTGAGGTGTGACAGCCAGGCAGTAAATTATGTTATAAAAACCACAAGCAGAAGTGTGGATTACATAAAAACTATTTCTGGAAAACAAGACAACTCAACTATAGATATAAATATCGATTTAGACGAAGCAATTCATTCGCTTAACGGGTATTCGCCATTCAACCTGATGAATTATGTTTATTTCTTGAAACAGGCACGTAACATCAAAGGGATTTTCAACATGCTTAGGTTATGTGCTGCATTAACAACTGATTTAGGCTGTTCTTATCTGAAAGATAAATTCATGGGTGATTAAATGATTGATGTTAACAAAATTAAGAGAATCTGGGAAACATATAATCTCATACGAAAACTTTCCGCTATAAACGGCCCGAATGTTAGCAAGACATTATTAGACCGTGTAATGTATAATTCTGAAACATTACCTCCTTTAGGAAAGGAATACTGGTGGTTTCTTTTCTTTGGTCAGAATGGAGAAAAGCCTATACAATTAATGTTACTGATATTCAGAAAAAATGGAAAGAAAATGCTCTTTAACGATAAAGAGATGGTACTTAGAAACTTAGGAAAAAACAAATTCCAAGCTGTCACTGCTGGCTGGGTATATGATGGAAAAAGACTTCACGATTTAGGAGATACGAACGCCATTGTAGAAATTCAAGAGGAAAAAATAGTTTCCGAAATTTCAGGTCAAAAGATGACGCTTAGCGGTGGTTTTCCAGATTACAGACTAAGGGTAGACGACACCATTGATTTGAATATCAAAAAAGCAAATTACCTTGAGGATAAAAATGCATGTGGCGTATTCATACCTCCATTTGGTATGGGTTGGGTGGATATTTTCTCAGATGCTGATGGCATTGTATTAGGAAAAAAGTTCAAGGGAACAGCACATCTACAAAAAGTTGTTGGTGCTACAATATTCGGACCATTTTATTGGGGAAGAATAATTTTTCAAAATAACTCTGCAGCGTCATTTTTTTGTCTTAAAGCTGGGAGAGATTCGAAAAAATATTTCCGCAGGTCTCTGACTTTCTCTGATCATGAAAATAGTGAAACTATCAGATTCAATAATCCAAAGCTGAAAATATCAAAAAGAAAAGGCGATACTCTTCTATGGATTGTTGAGGGGAAAGATCACGATAAAGACTTTAGAATCGTATTGGAAACTTATGCTAAAAAACAATTTTCTATGAAAGGTGGCGGTTCACAGGTTTACGTTGAATATGCTGTTATACCTAAGGAGCTTAGTCTGAAGACCAAAGACCGAGCAATTACTTTAGATGGTTTGGGTAGAGGTGTGGGAACATTTGAAGATGCGTACTGGTAAACCATTAAAAAAATGCTGCCTTTGTTTCCAAAACTTTGGTGATTTCATCTAGTATCTCTTGAATTTTATCCTTTACTTTTTTCCATGTTTCTTGGACAGGAACAGCCTTGTAAACATACTTGAGTCTTTTACCTTGTTCCACCTTTTTAGTTATGAATCCATCTTGGTTTAATTTTTTGATATATTTCCGTATTGTTCGCTCTGAAAGATTTAGCTGATTTTCAATTTGCCTTATAGTCAATGAAGATTTTAGTAAAAGATTATAAATCTTAATTTCTGCTGCCTTGAAATTAAGGAAACCTAAAATAATGTTCAGTAACTCTATCGGCTTCTTTCTTCTTTTCAGTACATTTTCTATATCTGCAATGTAATTTCTTTTTACCATGGTTTACACTATGAACGAAATGATATTTAAATTTTCATATGTATGAATTGTTGACTTCCCTACACTTCTCTGACACAAAAGATGTTCAACATGTTTAAACTAGGTTTTTTTATGTCGCACACAATCAAAACATTGACAGAAGCGCCTAAGCCTACAAGCTTCCAATTTCTATTCCTTTTTCAAAGGCAACCCTATTTATTTCAAACAGCTGCTTTTTCTTTTCCCCTAAAACTTTTTGGAGTGCTTCCAGAATGTTTCCTTTTGTTACAACTTTTGTGCGAGCAATATAGGCACCTAACAATACCATATTAGCGGCTCTATCGCTACCGATTTCGAAAGCTATTTTGTTTGCCGGAGCCTTAACCACGGTTATGTCATTTCTCTTAGTTCCACGAGTAATCAGAGAGGAATTTATTATCAACAACCCGCCTGTTTTCAGTCGAGGTTCAAAAGCATCCAACGACGGATTATTCATCACAATCAGGGCATGAGGAGAAGTTATGACAGGTGACCCAATCACTTCGTCGGATATGACAACTGTGCAGTTCGCAGTGCCCCCACGCATCTCAGGACCATAGGAAGGAATCCACGTTACGTTTCTCCCTTCTTTCATCGCAGCATGAGCCAACAATCTTCCAATGAATAGAACGCCTTGTCCGCCGAAACCAGCCATTATAACGTTTTCATAAAGCGACTTCATTTTTCACTTCAACCTTTTTCACTTTTAGGAACTTTGAACTCGCCTAGAGGGAAGGTTGGAATCATATTTTCCTCAACCCATTTCGTTGCTTCTGCAGGCGGCATTCCCCAGCCCGTTGGACAGGGCGACAGAAACTCTACCAAAGAAAAACCTAATCCATTTATCTGAAATTCGAAAGCCTTCTTTAACGCTTTTTTAGCCGCTATAATCGCTCTCGGATTGTGCACAGCCACACGCGCAATATAGGTTGCGCCTTCTAAAGTAGCAAGCATTTCCGCTATTCTAATTGGATACCCATCTCTTTTAGGAGAGCGTCCAAGAGGACAAGTTGTTGTCCTTTGACCCAATATTGTTGTGGGCGCCATTTGTCCACCAGTCATTCCATAGATTGCATTATTCAAAAAGAGCACAGTGATATTTTCTCCCCGATTTGCTGCATGAATGATCTCAGCCGTTCCGATAGATGCTAGGTCGCCGTCTCCTTGATAAGTAAAAAGTATCAGATCTGGATGCACGCGTTTGCAGCCCGTTGCAATGGCAGGTGCTCTTCCATGAGCAGCCTCGTACATGTCACAGTTAATGTAGTTGTATATTAATACGGCACAGCCTACTGGAGCTACTCCTATAACTCTTTCTCTTATTCCAAACTCGTCAATAACTTCAGCGAGTAAACGATGAACGATTCCGTGTCCGCATCCTGGACAATAATGAGTTGGAACAGGAAACATCGATTTTGGTCTTTCAAAGACAACTTTCATCATTATACTTGGCCCCTTTTGATTTTCTCTATCTCTCTAACTATTTCATCGTATGTTGGAACCATTCCACCAACTCTTCCATAAAAGTGAACCTTTGCCCTCCCACAAACGCCCAGTTTAACGTCTTCAATCATTTGCCCCAAACTCATTTCCACAACTAAAATGTTATCTACCTTCTCAGAGATTTTTGCAAAAGTTTCGTACGGAAACGGGAAAACCGTGATAGGTCTCACCATTCCTACTTTGATTCCTTTTTCACGCAAGATTTTAATGGCTGTCTTAGCGATTCTTGCCACGGTTCCATAAGCAGCAATAATTATTTCAGCGTCATCCGTCAAATAGGTTTCAACACGAACATCGTTTTTAGCCATCTCAAGATACTTCCTGTGAAGCTTCAAATTGTGTTGCTCCAATTCTTCAGGGTCAAGATAAAGTGATTTAATCAGGTTTCGAGGTCTGTTTTTCGCGCCAGTAACAGCCCAGTCTTTAGTGGGAAGCTCTTTTGGAGGTTTTTCCTTGAATTCTACGGGTTCCATCATCTGTCCAATGTAACCGTCGGCTAAAACCATCACTGGATTACAGTATTTGTCTGCTAAATCGAAAGCATCCATCACCAAGTTGACAGTTTCCTGAACTGTTGAAGGTGCAAGTACAAGCAGATGATAATCCCCGTGACCTCCGCCTTTCGTTGCTTGGAAATAGTCGGATTGAGAAGGCAAAATTCCGCCTAATCCTGGACCACCACGCATAACATTCACAATGACACATGGAAGCTCTGCAGCGGAAATATAAGAGATTCCTTCCTGTTTAAGGCTGATTCCGGGACCTGAAGAAGAAGTCAGAACTCTTGCTCCAGCTCCAGCGGCTCCAAAAACCATGTAAATTGCGGCTATTTCGCTCTCTGCCTGAACAAAGCACCCCCCAACTTGAGGAAGTCTATAAGAAAGATATTCTGGAATCTTGTTTTGAGGCGTTATGGGATAGCCAAAGAAGAATCTACATCCGGCCCGGATTGCTGCTTCGCCGATAGCTTCGTTTCCCGTGATCAGAACTTTTTCACCCATTTTTCTCAAATCCTTTACGTTTTCTCTTCCCTAAAAACCTCTATCGCAACCTCTGGGCACATTAAAGCACATAAAGTGCATCCAGTGCAAACTCCCTTAGAATCAACAAACTCTGCTGGATGGTAACCTTTAGAGTTAATCTCTTCAGCAACCACAATGAGTTTTTGAGGACAAGCACTTACACACAGTGCACATCCTTTACATAACTCTTTATCAATTACAATCTTTCCAACCATCAAACAAACCCCCAGTCTCATCACTAAACGCCACGATCATTAAAGCCGTTACACTAATGAGAGGAAGCATCTTCTGAGAGCGGAGCTTTTCCTTAAACACTCCCTGTCCCTCTATATTGGAAAAAGAGAATTGCCATTTCAGCCTTATTAGTGTTAGCTTAAACAAACATCAAAAACAACATTAAAAGTAAACCAGCAGACGCGAAAATCGGGATAACACTCATCTTTGCTCTTTGAAGGACTTTATCCGTAAGGAGGCATAATGTTTCCAGCTTTTTCTCTCCAATAACCTTAACGTTACAAACTGTTATGCTATGTGCCGCAGCCTTCGCACTTTCCAAATCAGACACAGCTGCAAGCGTTGCTCTTTTGATATAACCAATCAGTTTTTCAGGATCTATAGCTTCGCCTATCGGGTGGTATCCGCGCCTGCTTAGTATTAAAGCATTTACTGCATGAGTGTCTGTTGTGAAAACCTCGCCTTCACTCACGCCCATGGATTTGAGAGTTGAAAGAATCTTTTCACGCAATCCTGAAACCATGTTGTTGCCGTCGATAACCACATAAGCGGTTTTCTGTTCCCCCACTTTGACCACGATTACAGTGATGCCGCCAGGTCCCATACCATCTTTGAGACTGAACTCCTTCGGTATAACTGTGGCAGCACCAACTTCAAAGGGCAAACGTTCTAAAGAGGCTGTTTGCTCTAAACATTTGGCTGCAGTCGCTTTCAACGCGTTCAAATCTTCTTGTGTGTCTATTGTTCCGTTAATGCTGTTATGGGCGTTAACAACAGCACAGTGAGTTAGTCCATGCTTTCTTGCTTCTTCTTGAACAAACAGCCCTAATTCTTCTGGTAAGTCTTCGGTTGTTTCGGGTGCGAGTGTGAATGAAAGAAAGGCGAATTTCCCGAAAACTTGGCAGCATGTAGTAGCCGAACCGTTGCTAATCTTAATGAACGGTGTTGCTTGTGTTTCTGAAGCCTTAAAGTTTGAGGATTCCACGACACGATTGAGTATTTTCTGGTTTTGAATCTGAGAAGACAAGTCAAACTCATGGCCAAGCAAACCGTGAGGAACACACGCAACACAGTTAAGTTCGTTTTCTAAGGTGGTTTTAAGCATGGATGGCAAAAGACTGCTCCCAACGTTTTTGAATGGGCCAGGATGAACGAAGGGAACAACCATGACTGCTTTTGGTTTGGACGCATCAAACTTTATCAAGGAAACTTTAACATCTTGTTCTTCGCCCAGCTTTTCAAGATATTCTTCAAATGGAGCATTTAAGCCCACTATCCAGTTAATCAAGAAAGCCTTGAAAAGAGATAAAGAAGGGATTTTTAGTGTTTGCTCGCCCATACGGTTCAATAAAGAAATGAAAAGGAAACTTGAAAGAACACTTACAACCGTTGAAAAAATGATGAATAGAGATATGTGAAAGTAATCGATTTTTGCCCAAAACAGTAAAAACGGAATTATGCAAGGAAAAGGCTGAAGAAGAGAAGCCGCTAGAAGCCGTTTAGAGCCCGTAGAGGATGTTGAGTTGAACACGATTAGACGCAAGATTAGCACGGCTGAAAACCCTAGAAGACAAAGCTTAACCAGCATTCCAATAGCAACGCCTACAAGAATAAACAAGAGCCATAAACCCCAGCAGAAGAGAGAAAGCGCTGCAGTTCTTCTAACGTCATAAATCGGGTCTTGCCCTAAGATCAACCTGCTCACAACATAGTCAAAGATCAAGTTTACAATGAATAGGGAAACCCCTAGAAATAATCCGTTAACCAGCGCCTCAGATGGAGGGAAAAGGGTGATTGCGGAAAGGGTTCCTGTGCTCAAACATGATAAGGCAAGAAGTAAAAGCACTTTTGCGTATGACGGAAGCTTAAATAATGATGAATAACGTTTGACTACTTTGTCCATGGACTGGTTCAACGAATCCTCAACGGCCACACGCATCATCTCAGATGAGTTTTTATCAGAGAATACCAAGCATATTAAATTGTCGTGAAAAACGACATAAACGTTACTGATTGTTTAAGAACACTTAAAATAATCACTGCATTCGACAGCTTAACGGTTTTAACATAAACACTTAAAAATTGGGACAGCACAAGGCATGGACCAGAACGCCTTTACATAATGTGTTAATGTTCTCTGAGAAGGGCAATTGTTTTATTCTCGAACGCCAATCTAGGATTTTGCGAAAGCTATGCCAGAACAGAGTCTACCTCCAACAATATTTCACATGCTTGAGAAAAGCTTAGGTAAGAAGATACAGGTGATTTTGGATTCTTCTTATGGTTTTGAGGGAAGCTTGGCGGCAGTCACCAGAGAGCCGCCTGGGATATGGCTTTCAGATGCGGAAGCCGTCATACTACGTGCAACTATTGCTCAGCCTATACCTCAAGTCGCGAGCAGAGAAGAGAGAAGCGAAATCTTTGTTCATCTTAACTCTGTTCAGAGAATAGAAATTCTGCATACCTCTTCTCGTCGTTAAAGTCATCCGTCTAGAAGAATATTTGCGCTAGAACGCATACGACTATTAATGCTACTGCCAAACCCATAAGTATTTCGGGTCTAACTTTGATGCCTTCAGTTTCCTCTTCAAAAAATCTGAGTAAACCTGCACTTGCAGCGGGCATTGGCGATTCCTTCTTTTTCTTTTTCCTGCTCATTTTCTTGAAACCCCTTTTGAGTTTAACAATTAAATCGTATCTTATCCACATTATTAATGTTTGCTCTTCAAAGAGTTTTTATCCTTGAAAGAATGATAGTGTGATGCAAGAAGGTGTTGAAATGGCAACTCCTCAAGATGACTATAATCATGTGTTCGACCTTCTCCAACAACATCACAAATTGTTTCAGCAGTGCATCCCACTTATAGCAAGTGAAAACGTTCCGAGTCCAGCGGTACGCGAAACTCTTACAACGGACTTCGGGAACCGTTATGCTGAGGGATGGCCTGGAGAACGTGTTTATGCTGGCTGCCACTTCATAGATCAAGTGGAGTTCAAATGCATCGAACTCATGAAGAAGCTTTTCAACGCGGAGTTTGTAGACGTTAGACCCATTTCAGGAGTTGTTGCAAATCTCGTAGTCTACACGGCTTTTACAGAACCAGGCGACACTATGATGGCGCTGTCAATTCCGGCTGGCGGACACATTACAATGGGTAAGAAGAAGCTTGGGGGCACAGCAGGTGCAGTGCATGGTTTAGTGGTTGAATATTTGCCTTTGGACTATAAGGAATTAACCATTGATGTGGACAGGGCGAAGAGCAGGATTCAAAAGCTCGTAGCAGAGGGTGGACCGCCTAAGCTTGTCATGTTTGGCGCGAGTGTTTTCCCGTTTCCTCATCCAGTCAAGGAGTTGGCTGACACCATTCACTCGGTTGGTGCAACCGTAGGATACGACGCTGCTCACGTGGCTGGATTGATTGGTGGAGGACAGTTTCAAGACCCGCTTAGAGAGGGAGCTGACGTTGTCACCTTAAGCACGCATAAAACGTTTTTTGGGCCTCAACATGGTGGAGTTTTGTCGTGGGACAAATACGCGGACAAAATAAAGCGGGCAGCTTTTCCAGGAATGCTGAGTAATCATCATTTGCATGCGGTTGCAGGCGTCACAATAGCGTGTGCGGAATTGCTTGAGTTCGGAAAGGAATATACAAGTCAGATAGTGAAAAATGCGAAGGCATTGGCTCAAGCGCTTTATGAAAGAGGGTTTAATGTTTTGGCAGAGCATAAAGGGTTCACGCAGTCTCATGTGATGTTAATAGATATAACGAAGCAGGGCGATGGAGGGACCATTGAAGAAACTCTGGAAAAGGCAAACGTGATAATTAACAGAAACTTGTTGCCGTGGGACATTAAGGAGGGAAGGCATTTCATGCATCCAGGCGGCATAAGACTCGGCGTGTCTGAGATTACGAGGCTTGGGATGAGAGAGTCTGAAATGACTGACGTAGCAGAATTCATTAAACGTGTAATAATGGACAAGGAACCGCCAGATAAAGTGAAAGCAGACGTAATGGCATTCAGAAGAGATTACCAGAGAGTGTATTATTGTTTTGAGAACGCGACAGAAGCATACAAATACGTAAAAATCCGCTAACGCTCTTTTCCAACGTCTAAGATTGAACATTTTAAGAAGGAACAGATGGACCTTCTATTTGGCTTCGGAATTTTCTTAGGTTACATGCCTGTCTTCTGTTAGTATTTGAATTTGCATCCGAAGATTTCAGGTCCTGATTTCCAAGGATGATTGGAGAAGTCGATGAAAAATGACAAAGTCATTCTTTCACCTGCATTGAAAGCTTGGATTGTTGTTTATTTTAAATATTGCTTATACGTTTTCAAACAGCGTGTGGTGAAGAAGTGTGCATATACGCGAATTTCAGGAGATGATGCGGCGTATATATTTTCATAGAGATTCTAAACGCGGTATAGAAGGAACGTTTGATTGGCTTGTGGATGAAGTGAAAGAACTGGGAGAGGCATTGAAGACAGATGATAAGGAGGCTTTGGAAAACGAGTTTGCAGATGTCATTGCATGGTTGGCTTCGCTTGCGAACGTCACGGATGTAGACCTTGAAAAGGCAGCCTTAAACAAGTATGATAATAGGTGTCCAAAATGTGGACGTTCACCTTGCCAATGCACCTTTAAACGCTCACCGAGAAACGTTTAATCCTCAAAAACGTTTTTATAACTTAGAGTGCTATCGGATTTTAGGAGACGCGCTTGAACAAGCGTAAGCTTATCAGTCTTTCTTTTTCCCTTGTCTGTCTTGCCTTAATAGTTGGAGGACTTCTGTATTGGTACTCTGAACAGTGGGCGGAGCAGAGACTTCAAGAATACATCGGGAGGCTTGAAGATTTAGACTTTACCACAGAGGAACATTCTCTAGCAGATTTTCATGTAGACGCCGTATTAAGAATACATTATTTTAGCGATTTCCATAGTTACGCGGAACAAAAAGATGTAAGCAAGGTGTATTATGATCGAGGAATACACGCTCTTTATTTTCTACATTCTCCCACAGACGACTGGATAGAGGCAAACGTCTTCTATTGCAAGTAAAAATCCCACGAACAAACTAGCAAACAAAGGCATAAATCCATTTGTGGTTTTTGAACTTACTAAGTTGATAGATCGTTAAGGATTCCAGATTGTCTCGTAAGCCTTTTTGACACTGTATGGGCTGCTACTTGGAAGTTCGTTTGGAAATGTTCTATTTTTAGGTGAGTACGTCGGTGGTTTCTTTCACTGTCTCGTACACTATGCAACTCAATGTGTTCTCTATTCCCTCAACAATCCTCAATTTGTCCATGACAAATTTTCCCAAAGTGTCAACGTGGTCAGCCTTAACTTTGATCAGAATGTCCCAACCTCCAGTAATTATGTGCACTTCTTGTACTTCTGGGAATGCAGCGATCTGTTTTGCCACATCTCTTTGCGATAATGGTTTTTCTCTGCCTCCCGGTCGATACACAAATGAAGTTAGAATGAAAGCTGCTGCTCCTTTATCGAGTTTCTTTGAATCTAAGATAGCCTTGTATTGCTTGATTACGCCGAGCTCTTCCATTCTTTTTATCTTTGCGTAAACCGTGGTTATGGGGCTACCGATTTTTTTGGCTATTTCCTTCGCTGTCATTCTGCAGTTTTTTTGCAGTAGCTTCAGTATTTCTACATCTCTTTCATCTAGTGATTGCATGCTGTAATTTTTACAATCGTGAACATATAAATTTTGTGCTATTTCGAGTTTTTTACACTATTGTTCGCAATAAATTTATCAGGATGAAAGCCATTAGCATTCTTTATGGAACCACAAGATCCGAGTTCACTAGAATCCGTTAGGTTTAGGTACCGTGCCTTAAGACACCCCAAGATGAAGCTGGTCCTAAAAGTTCAGGACCAAATCCTCACTTCCTTGAGGGACTTCTTAAGAAGAGAAGGCTTCATAGAGATACTGGCACCTATCATTGGTCCAGCAACTGATCCCGGAATAAGGGGGGCAAAACAAGCTTCCATCCAATACTACGGCACACCATTCAAAGTGATGAGCAGCATGATCCTCTACAAACAGATGATGATCTCGTCGTTCGAAAAGATTTTTGCTTTGTCGCCGAACATTCGTTTAGAGTCCGTTGAAAGCGTGAAAACCGCTAGACATCTGGCTGAGTTCAGACAGGTCGATCTTGAGATGGTGTATGCGAGTTACGGCGACGCCATGAACTTGGCGGAAAGATTGTTGACGTCGGTTGTGAGAGATGTAAGGGAAAATTGTAGCGAATACTTGAAGGGGTTGGGAAGGGAGCTTAAAGAAGTGTGTGGTGCTTTTAAAAGATTGACCCACAAGCAAGCTGTTGATTTGCTAAGATCGAAGGGATACACGGTTAGCTATGTAGAGGAAATTCCCTGGGATGCGGAAGCAGCTTTATCCGCCATGCATGATGAGCCCTTCTTTGTCTGCGACTATCCATTGGTGTCTAGGGGATTCTACGACAGAGAAGACCCGAACAGGCCCGGAATATTGAGGGATTTTGACATGCTTTATCCTGAGGGTTTCGGTGAAGCCATATCTGGAGGGGAGAGAGAGCACACATACAATGGAGTGTTGAAGAGAATGAAACTGACCAGTGTGGACCCCGAAGAGTATAGTTGGTATTTGCAGATGCTAAAAGAAGGTGTTCCTCCTTCTGTTGGGTTTGGGATTGGTGTTGAAAGATTGACAAGATGGATTTGCGGCTTGAAAACCATCTGGGAATCAGTGCCATTTCCAAAAGTCCCAGGAATCGCTTCTCCCTAAGGGCTAGAAGACAAACTTACAGCCAGAAAAGGATTAGGGACATCGAATGTTCGCCACTTATTTCTCTACAGCTTTTCTTATTTTGCGTAGTTCTATGAGGATTTGCTGGTTTAAACTCTTTGAAGACTTGACTTCGGCTTCTGCTTCTATGGCTTCTGGCTTCATCCCCTTAACGAAGTTGATTATGATGTCCTTTATCTCTTCAAAGTTCTTCACCCCAAAAATTACGGCTTCTGCCACTTTGCCACCGCTGCTGCTTGTCCCGGAGAAGCCTGCAGTTTGAATCGAAAGCTTACCCAAACCGTAATGCCTAGAAATCGGACCTTGATAAATGCTAATGTTGGTTATGCGGTTATAGGGCACAAAACTCTTGGTCTTCCACCACACGCCCTTAGTAATCGCAATCTTGTCATCTTCTAAGACGTAGGTTATTGAAGAATGAAACTTGGGAATCCAGTATAAAGTGAATCCAGTGGCGACGAAAAGTGGAACAAAACAAGACAGAGCAACAGCAACTCCAATCCAAGCCTCGCGTGAAACCATAACAAAGACGACAACGGGAATCATCCACGAAAGAAAACAGCCAACCACCACAATAGCAAGATAAACCAGATAAAGCCTCTTCAACTCAGAATCAGCCCCAAACTCCTTAACAACAGCCATAACAACAACCCAACACAAAAATAAAGCCCATCCAAGCTTAAAACCGTTTTGTCAGCCTTCACTGCTAAACCTTCATCATCAAAACTATATATAAGGGGGGCTATCTCGTATCAGAGCACCACTTTAGGCTCTTCAACTCATGCTGAGCACGCCCATAACCACCAATCGTTAATGGTTCTTGCGACTTAGTACGGTATTAAGTGCCACATCATTCTTGTTCACGAAAGTTAGGGCTTCAGTTCATCAAAACAGAAACTGTTAAATGACTCCACTCTTTTAGCCTAATTCGCTTAAGGTGCAGCTTAGTTGAGTAAGAAGATCGATCAAAAACAGTTACAAAGCATCCTCTTCGAATCTCCGAAAGGAATAGCAGAACTACTAAGATCCGCCGCCCATCCAGCAAGGATACAAATACTAGCACTACTCTTACGAGAAGAACATGAATTTTCCAAATTAATGCAACACACAGAACTATCAAAAACAGCTCTAGCCAACCACCTAAACCTACTGATGAAAAAAGGACTCATCAAAAGGTTTGCCAGAGGAGAATACAGCCTAACAGCTGACGGAAAAGAACTACTGAACGCCACAGCCACTATGTACAAGGATTCTACTCGAAGAGAAGAAGAGAGACGAGAGCTTCTATTCAGAAGTTACACCAAAGGCTTGATTGAGGGAAAAAAGTTGAATAAGAAAGTAATAAGCAAAAAAGTTGAGTACCTGCCATGTTGGCTTTCCTACACTGGTGCGGTAGCCGGATCACTAAGAGCGTTAGACGTTGACTGCGACACTGTTGATGTAGGCGGATACTCCGGCTACGCATTCCTAATCAACGTTGCAAAGGACGTAACTTGCCCTTCAGGACCAACCGCCGTAACCATTGAAATTTGGAAACAAATGATTAAGGGAACCGAAAGTCTCGGATGGACAATAGAATCGTATGAGTATCCACATTCTTATCCTGCGAAAGAAGGCAATCCGACAGCTCAGGAAATCGAAATGGCAAAGAACCTGTTCGAGAAAATCAAACAAGAGATAGACGAAAGAGACAGACCAGTAGTTCTCTGGGGACTAGTCGCACCAGAATATGGAATTGTCAAAGGCTATGAAGGAAACTCCTACCTAACAAGTACATTCCGAACACTTAATAATCAACCAGAAGAACCCATCAGCTTCTACGACTTGAAAGCCCCCGGTTGCATTGATGCTTTATTCTTCCGAGACAAGGTTGAGCAGGATGCTGCCGCAGATGACAGAGAGGCGCTTGAGAGAGCCATCAACTTCGCCGCAGCTACAGTACCGATCCGCAACAACTACGTTGGAGGTCCCGCAGCGTTAGATGAATGGGCGAACGTTCTAGAGAACCTTCCGGAAGAAAAACAAAACTATATGGGTAACAGCTACGTTGGCGCCTGTGTCTGTGAAGGGCGATTCATGTGTGCGAAGTTCCTAAACCGCCTTTCAAAGAAATACCCTAGAAAACAATTGAAGCACTTACAAGAAGCTTCAGAGTGCTACGAGAAAGGCTGGAAGCTCATGGAAGAATTTATGCGAATCTTCCCCTTCAAATTCCAAGGCGAAATGAAACTGAAGGATCGAAAGAAAGGAGCGGAAATACTAAGGAAAGTTAAGCCATTCGAGGAAGAAGCCATCAAACACATGAAAAAAGCACTCGAAGAATGAGCCGTTAGAAAGATGAAGATGCAATGCCCATGTATAATGGTTTAAGGTGGCAAGTGTGGTATCAAAGGTTGCTATAGTTGAATTCAATGGAGATCTTCAAAGATCTCTTAAACAAGCGCTCAAACTTATCGGAAACATAGACGACTTGAACACAAAGAAGAGAACTGTCGTCATCAAAGTAGGAGTCTTCAATCATAAAGCAGAAACTCACTCCACAGTCAACGTAGTTAATGCAATCATTAACAGCTTCAACCAGACCCCACAGATTTTCCTTGCTGAATCAGACAACTACAAGGGAACGGGCACAGAAAGGCTTCAAATCTGGAAGAAGCTCTTCACCGAAAGAGTTGTGCCCTTCAATCTCTCAGACGACCCTAACACCAGAAAAGTCAAAGTAACCGATGAAGAAATAGGCTTCTCGCATATACTCTTTAAACCAAACGTCTTCGTAAGCACACATGTGCTACGCACATTTGAGAAAGGAAGTATTTTGAAAAACCTCCTAGGCTTGATCCCGGACGCGAAAAAAGCAAGGTTCCACAAGAAGCTGGAGACAGCCCTCCTCGACGCCTACGAAGCAATAGGTGGAATAGACCTCGCTGTCCTAGATGGCACATACACTTATCGCGGAGCAGGAGCTAACCCACATGTTGGACCAGACAGCACTCGGTACAGAATAGAAACTAACATCCTCTTGGTTGGAAGAGACGCAGTCGCCGTAGAAGCAGTTGGAGCAACTCTTGTTGGCTTGGATCCTGAGAAAATGCCACTGATACAAGAAGCAATGAACAGACATCTTGGGGAAGGGGATGTTGAAAAAATCGAGATCGTAGGAACTTCCTTCGAAAGCCTCAAAGAAAAATTCGCATCTGTTTCAAAGACCCAAAAAGAGTCGCGCACCCGGCGGCGAGGACCTCAAACTTGGGGTGGACACGCGTATCATGCACTTGAAAGCTTAATCCAAGAGGGATTTTTCAGACTGCCAAACAAGAGAACAAGAGAAGACGTGGCTAAAGCGTTAGAAGGCAGAGCGATCTCGACAAAAGGTAAGGAAGGCAGAATCGCAAATTCTCTTTCCCGAAGAGTAAAAAAGGGAGTCTTGAAAGCAGCTAAGAGCCCATATGGATGGGTTTACTGGACAGAATAACACGCGCTGAAAGAAAACTCAATTTTCGTCATTCATCGAAAGCCTCAAAGAAAAAGCGAAGTCACCAACCGTGATTCATCATGCTTCAGACCAGCCAACCATTCAGCAAAAACCAGTTCTAACACGTTAAAACGTGCGCACAGCGAAAAGCCTCGAGCCTCAATTTGCAACACAAGCCCCATCAACGCAACAGAACCTTCCAACAGAAAACCTCCAATTCAACCTATATATAAGGGGGGTCTAGACACACAGAGAACAAGACAGAATCCTCAAGACAAAAACGTTGCTTGAACTTGGCAATAGATCTAGTTCCGCGCACACTCGCGCCATTGAAAACCTATTTCCGTTTACTACGGCTTTTCTTCATTAATTTGCGTTTGTGTTCACCCATTTCATTCAGCTTTTTCATCCACGCACCTCTAACATATAAGGCTCCAACGCCCGGCTCAACAATCCCCCCTAAGCCAACAGTTTTACGCTTCCTTTTCTTCCGTGACTTCTTACGAGGCACACCATCTCACCACTCTAACCTCTTTTGCCCTAAGCCCGTAAGCATCCAGACCGACGGCCTACTCCCTTTCCGTTGAACTAATCCCCTAGCCTCTAAAAGTTTTAGATGGTGCATGACAACCCCATAATGTAGTCCCGCCTGTTTTGCAATTGTTTTGGCGTCAGCGGAAACGCTCTCCAAAGCATTTAGTATGCGCGTTCTGGCTCTTAAACCAGGTTTTACGTTTCTATAGTCAACTAAGTAAGCGTTAGGGTGATAAACTTCCTTAATCATACGCACCAAAAATCATTATACACTTATGCATAAAAAAGGTTTCACCCCTAAACAAAGTCCACTAGGCTAATTTGCTTCGGCTTATTACCCTCAAACAAAGAGTTAATCTCCTCTCTCACAAGCAAAATCCTTTCAGCATAATACTGTGGCAACCCATATTTTTCAATCAGATGCTCCGCAGCATCTATGTATTTTTCTATTCCACCTCGATAGACAGTCAACGTAAGCGCCCCACCACATCCTGGGCATTTACCACGAAGCGGTAAACGTCGAAAACGTCTATTACATGATTTACACCTAAAGCTCTGCGTTGAAAAGGCTCGAAGGTTTCCAGCAATATCTCGGATGAAATGTGTAGTCAAAACTTTTAAGGCTACTTCTTTAGCGTCAACAGCTTCAATCTTCTCAGCTAAGTCAAGCTGACTTTTCAGCTTTTCAATCATTGTCTTAAAACGCTTATAGGAACTCTCGTGATTCCCAGCATTGATGTTTGAAACAGGTGTCGTGTAACTAAAACCTTCAAACTGCGCCTCTGTTCCGAGTCTATACTCAATCAAGTCTATGAGACGGTTGACATGTCTGGCTTCCACATTTTCCCAAGTCTTTTCATAAAACTCAACTGGGTAAGCACAAGCAACATCAACAGCATGAGCCTGTCTCTGCACCTCTTCCGTTTTAACCACAGGAATCAAAAGCAGCGGAGCATCCATTATCCCACCTATCTGTGCAGGCAAATATTCACGAGAAAAGTTAAGCAAAGTATCCAATGCAAGCATTAACGCGTCTTCGTCGCCATCACAATCCCTCCTCTTGGCTGAATGCCAAACTGGATGAGCATAACAGACACTTAACCTTGTGAAGCCCACAATACGTCCTAAAATACCACACAAGTGTGAGGAGCCAAACCAACAACCAAACGCCCCACAAGATCTTCCGCATTCTTAACATTGTAGTAAGGCGAAAGACCATAAACCCTTGTCAGAAGCTCGTCAATGAAGTTTGCAACCCGTATGAAGTACTCCGCACATCTCCTAGGAACAACAACATCTTGAATTTTAAGTTCGCATATCTGGCTTGCATTCGTTAAGGGTGCACCACTAACATCGTAAGTGTAGCCAAGCTGCCCAAGCTTCTCAACCGAAACTCCAATTTCAGAAGGCTTAAAATGTGTCAACGGAGCATTCGTAGCATCAAAACGAATCGTCCCATCCTTATAAACTGACAAATCATATTTCACACGTAAAACACCCTTTTCAATAATCTCCGGAGTCTTTGACTCATTAATTAAGCCCTTCACACCCTTCAAAATCTTCGGAACGGAAACACCCAGACTGCTTCTTGCGTTTTCAAGGAGTTCTTTAAAGTTGATAGGTTGTTTTTGAGATGACTTGGCGGAGACTTTACAGACTGGGCATAAATCGGCCTTTAAGCTTCTGCCACATCTAGGACAAACCTTCTCAAGAATGGTTGTGGCACCACACGCCGGACACTTTATCCTAAGAGTATAAGTTTTACAAACCGGGCACTTACGCTTAACAACCTCCACGAAGACTGGTTCTCGTTTAGCCGCCTCAACAATGTCTCTTCGAGAACCACCAGCTAAACCGACTGGAAAGAGTACGTGCACAAGGGGCTTCATCTCGCGCCTTTTCGCTTTTTCAGGCCGCCCCATCCGGGCACCCACAAAGGTAGGAGCCTTCTCTCTAACAGGCACGCCGGACAGCATCTCAACGGCTTCTAAGACAGATTCGGCAGAAGAAAAGTCTACGTTCGAAGTATCATAACCTAGGCAAAACGCAAACGCATGCGCATCATCATCTTCAACAACGATTTTGTCATTTAAAACCTTGTGAGGCAAGTAGATTGTTTCCATGGTTTTTTTGAGGTTTGACTCCGCTTTTCCAACAATCCTGCGAACAAAACCATCTGTACATATTATTTCTGAATTAACAAGCCATGTTCTCAACAGTTCAAGCTCTTCAAGTGAGGCAAGATTTGACCAGAAAAACGTGAAGGATGGATGGAGGGGCACGTGTAAGGTTGACGATAGAGCTATTGCTTCGCTGCTGTTGGGCTTGTCGATAAACGGGCTTTCCAAAAAACTTTTCAGCCTTTCCAGTGGAATCTTAGTGATCTCAGCTACCTTCTCAAAATCTCCATTGAACTCTTCCATTGCAGTTTTCTTCAAGTCCTCAACCCACCACTCCTCAACATACCCAGAAGGCGCAAGAGGCTTGCTATTATACAAAAAGTCTCCAAAACTGATCAGTATGTCGCCTAGAAACAAAATTTTCTCAATCTTATTTTTTATCTCGCTAAAGTTCTGAACTGAAACCCGAACAACCGAACCATCCTTCAATCTAACGATCGGAAGCTCTATCGCATCAACCGGAACCACAATGCCACCCTTTCCCGGAAGCTCCAAGCGCAATTGCGTGCCCGCAGCTGGAAAATCTTGAAGCACAGACATGGTTGCTGGATGGATGCCCACAGCCGCCAAGCCTGTGTTTCGTGCCCTACCATATCTTAAGCGGAAGCCGCCTTGTCTGGATGGAAATGAAAATATTGGGCGGCCAGCAATGATGTCTTTCATGAACCCAGCAGATTTTTTCTCATTAGATGTCTGATGGACTTCTTTGAGCCAATCCCAGCCTTGAATCCCCAGTTTTTCTATGATCGCCCAAACCTTTGAAGAGCGTCCCACAATTCCATCGTTTACAACGCGTAAGGCTCCACCTCTAACACGATTTGTTTCTATGCGCGGAAGATTCCGAAAAGAAGAAACCTCCACGGGATCAGACGCCGTACCCGTTACTTCCACTGGTAACCATTGAAGCGGCTTCCGCAATTCCTCATCTGAAACATGGTATTGAAAGCGGCTTACAGAACGTTCGTAAAGCCTTGCCTCCTCAATGAACCGTGCGATTTCCTCTTCTGTAGGCTTGTAGCGATCAAGCCCAAGCAGTCTCCGCACAAAATCTCCAATCACCAGCGTCAAAGCTTGATCTGTCCCACCAGCAGAACGTATGGGACCAGCAAAATAAATTGCAAGATACTTTGTTCGGTCTTTGTTGGCTTTGATTTTCACATGCGCTACCCCTTGTAAGGGTGCGGCGGTAAGTCCCTCTGTAAGAATTGCCAGTGCGGTTCGTACGGCTTGTTCCGCTGCAGCTTCAGGCTCCATATGCCCAAACTTGCCATAGACAATTTCTTCTGCGATTTTAAAGGCTAATTCTTCCCTTGGAAGTTTGGTGCTCAATTCTCTGATGCTTTCAGCAACTCCCTTCGGTCCAACAAGTCCCTCTACAAGGTCAGCCAAGTCTTTTGCAAGGTTACATTCAGGTGTAAATGCTGGATCAAGCCCCTTTTCCCTAGCCTTTCTGCTTACGCCATACAAATGTTCAAGTTTGATTTCTAGGCTTCCAACATATTGTTTATATGCATCACTCATCTCACTGTTCAAGCTGTGCCTCCGCACTCTTGTACCTGTCAAGGTTTATTTTGGTTTTCTGACACAAACAAATCAAAAGCTAGTGTTACTAGGATTTTATTTCGTGTGAATTCTACATAAAAACAGTGTAGACCACTTCTCTTTCGAGCGACCAGTTGCCTTCTGATACGCCTCTTTCGCTTTCTTGCTTCTTTTTTCAACGCATTCTCTACAGTGCACATGTCTCAAATCAGACGGCCCATCACATAAACCGCAATTTAATATCAGAACTTCACCTAAACCTCTCAATATTGTCCACGCATACTCACACTCATCATATTGAGGCTCAAAATCTGGCCAAACATCATAAAGAGCTTCATTTCCTAAAATTTTCTTTAACGAACTGAAATAGTTTTCAAAGGCTGTCAAGTGTTTTACGCCTTACGGCCTCTTATACCCTGAATGATCTCAGAAACCTTACGTGTACCCTTAGTGTTTTCCACGACGTTGCCAGTAACGATTATGTCTGCTCCAGCAGATGCTGCAGTCAACGCTTGTCTTCTAGACTTTATACCCCCTCCAACAACTAAAGGAACATGTATACACTGTTTAACGATACGAATCATTTCTGGAGGAACAGGCTTTTTAGCGCCAGAACCTGCCTCCAAATATATGAAGCGCATACCTAGATATTGACCTGCTAGGGCGTGAGCCACAGCAAGTTTAGGCTTGTCGTATGGCACTGGGACTGCTTTACCCACCACGCCTGCAGTGCCACCGTCGCCAATAATAATGTATCCGAGAGGAATAGGTTCTAGACCGTATTTTTTGACAAGCGGAGCGCCTAATATCTGCGCACCTATCAGAAAGTAGGGATCGACAGAGTTTAAGAGAGACATAAACCATATGGCATCTGCATGTCGGCTTATACCTGTCACATTGTTTGGGAAAAGGATTACTGGAACCTCTACAGTGTGTTTAACAGCCTTAATCACGTTGTCAAGATGTGTTGTTGAAACAAACGTTGACCCTCCTATCATTATGGCTGAGGTTCCGCTTGATTTTGCCTTTCGAGCAATTCTTGAAGCTTGTGGAGGTGTTGCCTTTTCAGGGTCTATCAGAGTTATGTGAATAGCGCCTTCAGATTCGATTTTTTCAAGCAGATACTTTTCAACAGAGCCAACCATAAAGATCAACCTAACTGGCTAACACATTCTTAGAGCTTCCATAAACTTTGTCTGTGAACATGCAATAAACATCAACCGCACTCTGTGCAGGCTTAACTTTGAACTCTTCCTTTGCGCCGCAACTGCCACAACTTACAATAGCTCGATCTTCATCACGAAAAATTTCAACTCTAACCGTTTCCTTTCCGCATTTAGGACAAGAGAAAAATTTTGGCAAATGCTTCTTGGGGATGTGAACGACTTTTCTTCTTCTTCGCCCCATATTTCGTATCCTTCTATGTTCTTAAACTTCATCCTTTCAGTATTTACGTTTGTCCTTAAATACTTGCCTAAATACTCATAATCAAAGAGGGGCTCATTTGAAGTTAGAACCCACCATTCTGGATTTGGATTGGTCGGAAGTGGAGACAAAAATAAAGCGGTTCATTAAGGACTATGTGGAAAAGTCCGGAGCAAAAGGAATGGTTTTGGGGTTATCAGGCGGAATCGATAGCTGTACGGCAGGGGCGCTTTCTGCTTTAGCGATAGGCGGGGACAAGGTTTTTGGGCTTTTGTTGCCAGAACAAGAAACGTACAACGCCAAAGATGTTGAAGACGCGAAACTTGTTGCTGAAAAATTCGGATTTAAAACTGAAATGATTGATGTTACATCGACTTTAGAAGCCTTTTACACTTCAATACCCATTTTTGAGCCAGCGGATAAACTCTGCAAAGGGAATATAAAAGCCCGAGTCAGAATGATCTACGTTTACTACTATGCTAATAGGCTCAGTATGCTTGTCTGTGGCAGCTCAGACAAGTCGGAAACAATGATGGGTTACTTCACAAAATGGGGAGACGTTGCAGCAGATATATCACCGTTAATGGATTTGTACAAGATGCAAGTTCGAAAATTAGCTCAGCACATAGGTGTGCCAAAGGAAATAGTAACAAAACCAGCCTCCCCAGCATTATGGCCTGGACAACTTGCAGAAGAAGAGCTGGGAATAAGATATGAAATCCTTGACCTCATCCTCTACGGGCTGGAACACTTCATGAAGACAGAAGAAATAGCCCGACAATTAAGTGTAAAGCAGGAGCTGGTAAACAAAATCAAGCTTAGGTGGCTATACATGGAACATAAAAGAAGAATGCCACTCACGACAAAAATTCAGTATCGGACGATGGGAGCTGATTTTAGGCTTCCACGCACAAGTCATTAAGTAGAGGAAGGATTCGGATGAAAGAGAAAATTAAGGTAGCTCTCGCACAGATAAGCTGCAAGCAAGGAAACAAAGCAGAAAACATAAAAAAAATCGAAAGTCAAGTAACAAAAGCAAAACAACAAGGTGCAGAGCTTGTTATTTTCCCAGAACTTTCAGTAACAGGCTATACTATGAGAGACCAAATCTATGAACTGGCAGAAACAATACCTGGACATTCAACGACTGCTTTAGAAAAATTAGCCAAAAAAACAGGTGCATACATTGTATTTGGCATGCCAGAACTAAGCGAAAAAACACAAGCAACAGTTTATAATGCTGCGGTTCTCGTAGGCCCAGACGGTTTTATTGGGAAATATCGCAAAATGTACCTTCCAACCCACAGTGTTTTTGAAGAGAAAAGATACTTCCGCCCAGGATATCAAACAGCAGTGTTTGAAACAGAGCTTGGCAAAATAGGGTTAATCATATGTTATGACATCTTCTTCCCGGAAGTAAGCAGGCTGACACGTTTAAAAGGAGCCCAATTAATAGTGTGCATTTCAGCTTCACCAGCAACCCGCCGAACATTTTTTGAAACTTTAACAGCTGCAAGAGCAATTGAAAATACGGCTTTTCTAGCCTACGTGAACCTCGTTGGCATAGAAGATGGATTGCAGTTTTGGGGAGGAAGCAGACTTGTTGGACCCAACGGAAAAACGCTTGTGCAAGCGAAATATGATGAAGAAGACATGGTAGTAGGCGAGATTAATTATGCTGACATAAGACCGACTGAAACATTTGTCCCGATCTTGAAAGATTTGCGTCCCGAACTGTTCGATAAACTGAAAGAAACTGCAGAAAATTTGTAGGAAGCCTTTGAGCATGGACCCCATAAGAATAATCCGAAACGAAGACATAGAGAAAGTGCTTATAGGTGTTCCGAAGGGCCACAAGCACCTTCGCGTTTGCATGAAGCTAAAGAACAACTCAACCATGATCTTTCAAGAAGCAACCATGGCAAACATCCTACGTGGTTACGTAACCATAAAAACACACCCAATGATAAAGGCGCAAGAACTTAAAATGCGTATGACGGACAAAACTTCACAAAAACAGGGATATGCCCTTCATCAGCTATTGGAAACTTCCAGAAATCAGGAAGAAATAGAAGAAGAATTGAGGCAGTTTCTCACCAAGTCTACCTGAGACGTTTAACAGCTTTTTCTATACGATTTAATGCTTTTTCCAACTGTTCATAAGCAGCAGCGTAGGAGATTCTGATGTAGCCTTCACCATAACTTCCGAAAGCGGAACCAGGAACCACTGTGACATGAGCCTCCTTTACGAGAAATGCTACAAATTCTTCCGAAGACATGCCGAAGCCTTTTATGTTTGGAAAAACGTAGAAAGCACCTCTTGGAAGTGCACAATCAAACCCTTCTATCTCATTAAGCCTTTTGTGAACTAAACGTCGCCGCCTATCAAACTCTTTAACCATATTTCTAACAAAGTCTTGCGGTCCTCTCAACGCGGCTAATGCAATATACTGCGCCAGGCTGTTTACACAAGCAACTATATATTGGTGCATGAGCCAAATATAAGAAATAAGTTCTTTTGGTCCATATACATAACCAACCCGCAGACCAGTCATCGCATAAGTTTTGGAGAACGAATTAACAACCAATGTGCGCTCACGCATTCCCGGAAAAGTCGCAAGACAATAATGTTTAGTGTTGTCATAAATTATCTTCTCGTAAACTTCATCAGAAATCACAATCAGGTCACGCTCGACAGCAATCTTCGCCAAAGCAGCAACTTCATCATAAGAAAGAACCGCGCCAGTTGGGTTATTTGGATAGTTAAGAATCATCACACGTGATTTATCCGTGACAAGTGACATCACATCATTAATAGATGGCCTAAAATCATTCTTCTCGAACAAAGGAACAGAAACAGGAACACCACCCGCTAATAGAACACTTGGCTCATAGCACACAAATCCGGGATTCGGGATTAACACTTCATCACCGGGATTTACCAGGCCCATTAACGCCAAGAAAATCGCCTCGGTCCCACCGACAGTAATCAATATTTCAGAATTTGGGTCGTAACTGAGACCGTAATCGCCATATGCCTTCTTAGCTAAGGCTTCTCGAAGTTCAGGTATTCCATTGGTTGGTGCGTAGTGCGTCTTACCTTCTTTTGCCGCTTGCCAACCAGCATCTAAAGCATGTTTTGGAGATGTAAAATCAGGCTCTCCTAAACTTAAGCCTATAGCGTCAGGTATTCCTTGGGCTAAAGCGAAAAAACGGCGTATTCCAGAGGGCTTTATTCGTTTTAAGCGTTCTGCTGACTTAAAGTCTGACACTAAGACACATTCCCTATTATGCGTTGTTGTCTCAGCATAAAATGTTTACGTTGCCAAATAGGCAATAACAAACATGAAATTTCGATAATCTTAAAAGACTTTTGCACGTATACAAAAGTGTATTCATTAGAAAGAACTTGTGGAGAGAGAAATGTGAACCTAAAAAAAACTGTTCAATCATGGCTGATAAGCGCCTTAAACGACCCGATCACGAAAATACTCTCCAATAATAGCCATTTAACGAAAACGCAGCTTGAAACGTTGCTGATTGATGTCTTATCCGAAAATATTGCGGGTAGATCGTTAAAATACGACGAAAAAGCCAGATTGAGGCTAATAAAGGCAAAAATAAGTCGCGGAGCCTTTAACAGAACTTTAAAACAGGCAAAAGACAATGTCGTAAGGGCGATTTACACCGTGCTACTTTTAGGATACTTAGGCGTTTTCGAAAGCACAACTCTAGACCCGTATCTCGAAATAGCAAACAAATTAAGCACGTACATGGAAGCACACAAAAACATGCCAAATCAGAGTGAAGATTTAAATGAACATCTAAAAGTCATAAAAATGATACGGGAAGAGCTTGAAACAAGCCTAACGCACCTATCAAATCCATAAAAAGACGTCATGTGACATCACAAATCACACTGAAAAAGCTAACTAACATACATGAGAGCAAGCACGCATAGTTTAAATGAATGCACAGAAAGGCTGGAAATCAAAAAATAAGCCAAAAACGGTTTTTTTCACATGCAATATGGACAATCCTAAGAGCCAAGATCGGTTGGGTTCCTACACTGTGATGTGTGACGTCATAGACGACTTAACCCATGTTGGTACCATAATTCTTAAATCCTTAATGGTAGAACTGTGATGTGTGATGTAACATGAGTAAATCACATGTAATCACAAGCGAATCACGAGGTGTGAGGTTTGACTGATGTTTTACTGGTTCTTGTAGGGATTTTGATTGCCATGACTATTGGCGCCGCTGTCGAATATTATAGGCAACTTCGCAGGGTTCAGAAGGAGTATGAGAAGGCGAAGGAAGCTGTAGGAGACATTGTGCTGAGCTTTAATAGGCAACTTATACGTGAAGCTGAAAAACTGGAAGTTGTCGCATATAAAGTTGAGGCAGTTTCCTCGAAAGGTGACAAAGCTCTGAAAAGGGCTGAGGAAGTTGAGAAACGGTTTCACATTTTAGAGCCTAAAATTGGCGTTGCATTAGAAGACAGGGAGAAAATATTGGGAAAGCTGGATGAACTTGACAAAAAAGTATGTGATGCTACCGCATCACAGGAGGTACTTACCGCAAAGATTTCTGAAATAGAGACACAAGCCCAACAATTTTCAATGGTTCCTGAACTAGGGGTTGAAGCAGTGATACCCATAAAAAGGGAGAAGGCGTTGGCTCCGTTGACTGAAACCGAGTTGTCCGTGTTGGAGATACTAGCTTTGGAGGGCCCTAAGACTGCACCTGAAATTAAGGATAGAATTAAGCTTAGCAGAGAGCATACGGCGAGGTTGATGAAGAAGATTTACGAAGAAGGATATTTGGAGAGAGACACAAGTAAAATTCCATTCAAGTATCACATTAAGAAAGAGATGGAAAAACTGTTAAAAAAGACGGAAAGCGAAACTTAATCCACTATAAAACAGGTTTCTGTCCACTTAGCTGTTTAAGTCGTTTCTCCATGTTTGAGAGCCTCGGTGATTCCGGAAGCCCATAGTCTTCCTTCTCCCGGTCATCCAAATATTCTGGGTAATGCGTGACCTTTATTGGCACAGCAAACCTTATCTTTGGTTCAGATATGAGCAGAGCCTCGCCAACATCAAGCATTTTTATTTCCGTGTCACTGTATTCCATATAAGGCGTGTTTTGAGTGAGGTATGCCCTGTCGCGGCGCAACTCTGTCTTCATGATGACTTTGGTCCACAATTCAGCGAAGACGTTGGGGTTTATTCTTGAAGGACGCGGTGTCACAGCGTTCAACCCAACACGATACTTTCGGTATGTTAGAGCTATGTCGGAAAATATGGTTTTACGCACTTCAGGGTCAAGGAATTCGTGGGCCTCTTCAAGGGTCATCAGAAGAGTTGGAAGTCTTTTCCATTTCTCAAAATTATCTTCCCACATCCGCTTATAATGATACGCAACATTGGATGCTGCGAGGCAGGTGATGTTGCGTTGCTCCTCAGAACTTAGACCTGAAATATCAATGAGACAGGTGATTCCGTTACTAACGTTTTTGATAACATCATCAATGAAGTTATAGTTGGAAGGCGGAAAGAGGGTTGGTGAAAGGTCAGAAAGCTTGCTCATGAGAGCCTCGATTACGCTTTTTGCTTTGTAGTTGATGATTTTGCCAACTCCCACATATCCTTCTATCCCATAAGCTTTGAGCGATTCCTCTATCCAGCTACCGCCTAGTTTTTCATACAGTCTTCTGGCAACTCTTGCTTGAGGCTTGCCTATTTCAGGGAAAATCGTTCGCAATTTCCCAGGATGAATTGTGTGCAATCCTATGCATAACTTGCCTTCTCTGGCTGAGTAGTATCGGACTTTAGTATGAAAAAACGGGTGATCTCGTAGACCCCTCTTTGGCTCTATACCCTTTCCTGTCAACAATTGACCAGCAAAGTCGAAAATGAGCCCGACAGTTTTAGGGCTGTAATCGATAATACGAGCGTTTAGAACAAGTTCTGTGTTGGTCTTCCCTGATCCAGTCATCCCGAACATGCCCATCATGAGGGGTATAGCCTCAAAACTCATGCCTACAGAACCGAGCAAATGTTCGCCCGAACGTAGGCGCCCTATTTCCAAGTCTCCCTCAAGTTTCAGGGTAGAAGAGTCTTCTTCTCCAGTTGCGTACACTCTGTCTCTATAATTGGGATTGAATGTTGGAGAACGTACCTTACCATCTTTCTCTTCCAGAAAAAGGACAGCCTCGACTTGTCTGTAACTAGAATATGGCCCAAAGGACTCTTTCCCTTCTGCCTCACGAAGCTGCTCGCTCATATCTAGGGTTGACGAACTCTTGGCATCCACGACACGAGCATAGAAGCTCTTGTCCCCGGAGTGTATCCGAACAATCTGTCCAAAGCACAAATTAACTCCTTCGTCGACAAAGAAGAAAATTTGGTCTCCCCTCACTTCGCGTATAAACCCTACGGGTTCAGACATATTCAATCCGCTCCCATCTAAAAGGATGTTTCACCCCGTGAAGCTCATCGGGGAAGTTACATGACAGCTCTTCCAAGCGAAGCACATCTAACAACCCACCGTCAACCAACGTTTCCTCAACCTGATCATGGTAGTGAAGTAACATTGAGTCAGATGGAGAAGAAAAATCATGAGCAAGCCAAAGGGCAACTGGATACCCAAGACATCTCGGATCTTCTGAGATTGCTGTGAGTGGGGAAAGGAGTTCAGATATCTCACAGTTTGTTAAATATTCCATTATATCACAACGGAAAGTACGTAAGCTATCTTGGCACAATTTCACAAGAGATACGTCGCCGTATAGATGTTTATCTTTGTTTGCTCGTCTAATTGGGTGGTAAAGCCATGTCGGATAATGCGCAAGCATGGATGTTGCAGCCATAAAATCTCGACCCTTTTCATCAACAAGTGTTGAAGACTGTTTACTTATAGCCAAAAGATTGACCTTTTTACGAAGAGCCTCTTCGTATAGTAAGGTGTAGAACCCTCTTTTTCCGCCGAAGAAACTAGCTCCATCCAAAAGAATGTAATCCCCTTCACTTAGTCCAACAAAAGTCTTGCTACTAATGCTTGCACTACCCTCAGACTCTTCGTGAAGAATTTTCAAAGCCATTTCACTCTCCAGTTGTAGCCTTCGATCCATTAAAAAATTAGAACGTGCCCGGCGATCTCCAACTATGCTGGCAATGCTTTCTTCATAACCCCAAGCAACATCTCGTCCTTCCACTGAAGCGTATGCTACCCTCATTAGATAAACGCCCCAGTTGTTTGCCCTTTTCAATGTTCTTGTAGAGCAATCCACAGCGAGGAACTTTCCTTCATAATTTTCCATCTTGACCAAAGGCTTTATTTTAGACTTGTCAGGCTTGACCGCCATTGCTGGTTCTTCTCCCACCCCATGAAATTTTACTACCCGACCTTTATTGATGTACTCTGTTAGTTTCTTCTTCATCTCTACCAAGTCTTCCATGATTTTGTCATTCATTAGATCTTCTCCTTAGGCAAATGTTCACGACTGAAGGTGTTACCATCTCAAGGAATGGTACAACTACTTATTATCTTTTCTTAACAAAGGAATTTGCATTGCACGCACTGTAAGTCTCAGGCATTCGATATTCAAGAACCCCCTCTCAAACGTCAACTGGCTTCCTATGTGGATATACACCCATGTGCATAGTCTCTTCACTACTGTTTCTGAATAGAACTCAGTGATAGTCTTGTCATCGTATTTGCTGCTTAATTGTGGCTGCAGGAAAACTTGGTGCCATCCTGTATTTTAGGCGTTTAGATGCATGCATCTTAACAAGTATTCCCCTATCTGCCATCCGAGAAAGGTAAGTTGCCACCGTGCTGAGGCCTATCGGCTCTTTCAATTCTCGCTCATAAACAGACTGAACCTCCTTTGAGGTGAACCAGACCAGTGGGAAGTGTCTCTGAATAGTGAGGCGCGCTTTGTCATATTTAGAAAACTCGTTTGTTGGACTGTTAATTTCAGGGTTGGATCCGCCGCTGGGCACTCCACCTAGCAACTCTACCAAGTCGAGAAGATGGAGAGCTTTCTCTCTAGTTACTTGACCTTCAAAGGATATAGTATATCGATTACCCTCACTATCGAATAATTCGATGCGCATCTTTCTCGCTGGCATTAACGTTATGCACCTTAAGCTGTATTTCACAACTTTGCAGTTCACAAGTTATAGCTGTTATGGTGAAGAAGGTAGAAGAAATAACGGTGTTTTAAGCTATAAACAAGTGAAGAAGATAAAATTGCAGTGCTTCTAGTATCACAAGCTTCACACATTCTGCAAACAAAGAAAAATGACAGAAAACTCTCTGGTTAGCTGTCTCCAGTAGAAGGATAGGGGTGGCTTTTTCACAAAAAAGAAACAAGAAGAAGTCAATATAAAGAGAAAGAAAGGTGAAAAAGACACAATAGCAAATCAATTTCACAAGGTATTCACAAAAATGTGAAGAAAAAAGTATGTGGGTGTTTAAGCGTTCTCGTGTAACTTTTCAATAGTGGGGAAGGGAGAGGGGTAAAGGAGAAGGAAGAAGGGAACCATCGGTAAGTAAGAGTTAAAAGTATTTGAATTAAGGAGCGGCACCCCTTTGTTTCCATTGGAACAGAAAAACTAAGATTAAAAATATCTCATGATTAAAAATTTGTTTAGAACATCAAAAATGTTTAACAGTAATTATTATAATAGTTTTTATTGTAGTTACCTTTTTAGAGTATATTTCTTCTAAAGAAGAAATCAAAATATCTCTAAAAGATTATTTAAGAGTTCCAATGGAAACACCGGGGTGTCTGTGGGCTTTTCTCCTTCTTTTTAGAATTTTTGTCTTAGTGATTCAGTTTTGTGTATGATAGGGCTTATTTTTTCTTTACCGAAACTGAGGCACTACGTCTGAAAGGTGAGGAGAGGAATAGTTGAACAGCTCTGGTATACTTGATAAAGTGTTCGAAAAGTTCACTAGTAATGCGCAGATTTTTAAAGATCGAGAGGTTCTTCGTCATGATTACTTGCCTGAGAGACTGCCGCATCGTGGAGAACAGATTAAATGTCTTGGGCAAACAGTGGCGCCTGTCTTAAAAAGCGCTAGGTGCTCAAACATTCTTCTTTATGGAAAGACAGGAACAGGAAAAACAGCCGTAACTAAGTATGTGCTAAACCATTTAGAGGCTAAAGCAAAGGAGTTCAACGCACCTGTTAAAGTCTGTTTCGTCAACTGTCATTTAGCTGGAACTGAATATCGCGTCTTTGCAAGGTTATGCCAGAGCCTAGGCGTGTCAGTTCCCTTTACCGGTTTATCTGTTGGAGAGGTTTTTGACAGGTTTAGAACAGGCTTAGATTCTTCAAAAATAGTCTTTATCATTGTTTTAGATGAGATTGATGCGCTAGTGAAGATTCGTGGTGATAGGCTCCTCTATGACCTCACGCGGATAAATGAGGCGCTGTGTAATAGTAAACTTTCCCTTGTGGGAATATCTAACGACCTAAGACTAAAGGAGTTTCTCGATCCGCGCGTTTTAAGTTCACTTAGCGAAGAAGAAATTGTTTTTGGGCCATACGACGCAAGCGAATTGAAAAACATTCTTTTTTGGCGTTCACAAATGGCTTTCTGTGACAATGCTTTGTCTGATGGTGCTCTAAGTCTCTGCGCTGCTTTGGCTGCCGCGGAACATGGCGATGCTAGGAGGGCCTTGGATTTGCTGCGTGTTGCTGGCGAGGTTGCAGAGCGAAAAGGTGTAAAAGTCGTTGTCGAAGAACATGTCCGAGAAGCGGAAAAACACATTGAGCACAACCGAGTTGTTGAAGCATTGAAAAACCTCACTTTACATTCAAAACTTGTGGTTCTAAGCCTTTTTCAGTTAATCAAATCGAATGTTCACCGTGTCATTACGGGTGAAATTTACGAAGTTTATGGTGAGCTTTGTGGAGAGTTAGGTGTTACACCTTTGACGCAGCGGCGCGTGAGCACTTTGGTGAACGAACTTGACGCGATAGGGTTGTTGAATGCGCAGGTCGTAAGCATGGGAAGGTATGGCAGAACGAAGAAAATTCGGTTGGAGGTAACACGCACCCTTATTAAAGAAGTTTTCGCTAATGACAATAGGGTTGGACGTTTGGTTAAATATGAGCCGAAGTGCCTTCCGAAACACACCCGTGGTAGGAGTTGAAGACGGAAGTTTCCGAAAAAGCATAACACCAAAGGCTCTTCTCGCGGCAGTTCTGTTGAAAGATTGAAAGTTGAAAGCGTACAAATTATGAAAATAACGGTTGACGGGTTAGATGCAACCCAAAATCTTGTCAAAACCCTAAGAGCATGGACGTTTAGAGCAGTAATACTTGGAGGTGTTTCCTTTGCAGGCTTTAACGTCATTGACCCAACGATTGTTTACGAAGAATTCGGAAAGCCAGTCATCGTAATATCACGAACAAAACCAGACAACAAAGCAGTAAAACGAGCCCTACACTGCCATTTTGAAGACTGGCAAAGCCGCTGGGCAGTGTTTGAAAAATCAGATTTAATCCATACCGTTCTTGTTTTAGTTAATGAACCCCCAGTTTATGTTGAAACTGTAGGTGCTCCCATCAAATGGGCAGTCCTGCTTATTAGGGCTCTCTCGGTTTACAGCAGAATTCCAGAACCAATTCGAACTGCACGATTAATTGCACGCGGTTTGTCCTAACTAAACGGAATGACTGTGGTCTCTAACGTTTGGAGGTTTACCACTGGAACCATTGCAGGTGTTGGAACAACCCCATGTCTGCGCATATAATCTGTCTGTTCTTGCCAACAACCCGAGTTTACAACTAAGACCCCGCGATAGTTACAGTATTCAAGTTTGTGTATGTGTCCGGAGTGGAAAATGTCTGGGACATGTTCGATGACTAGAAAGTCCCTGTTTTCGGGTGACAAAGGTGTTTTTCCACCATATACAGGCGCAAGATGACGACTCTTCAATAACAAGGTCATAGCTTTTTCTGGGTGTTCATAATTCATCCCTGGAACCGTTGAAACAATGTCATCTAAGCTGCGGCCATGATATAATAGTACTTCTACACTGTGGAGGCTTAAGAAACATGGGTTTCCAAGGGAATAAATTTTTCTTGATTCTTGCAGGGGCTCTAAGAATTTGTTTGAGATAGCTGGCTGTGGTAACGCTTTTCTTGGGGCGTCATGGTTTCCAGGTATAATTACCACTTCTATATAATCTGGAATTTGCTCAATGAACTTCGCAGCCAATTTGTATTGCTCATAAACTTCTGTGACTGCCAACTCTTTGATCTGGTTCGGATAAATCCCTACTCCATCAACGATGTCTCCTGCTATCAAAACGTATTTCACATGGCTTGCTGTCTCCTTCATTTTTTCATTTCCATATTTGCCGTTAAGCCATAATACGAAACGGTTGAATGCTTCTCTCTGAAATTTTGTGCTGCCAGTATGCATGTCTGAAGTGAGCACTGCATAAACCGGGATTTGGGCCTTATGCTGGGGCCTTTGGGCCACGTCAGGCAGAACTATGTCTTCTGCAATAAGGAGATTACTTCTTGTTTTTGCAACGCTCAAGCAGACAACTTGGTCAAGCAAAAGTGAGGATGCCTTTCTCAAGAGCCGTTCGGAAGCATTTTGAGGAACAAGCACTGTAGTGCTTGCACGCAAGTCCTCAATGGTTAGGATTATCCTCTTTTTTGATTCTCTCCTGTTTGTTATCATGGCGATTATTTTGAGCTTTGTCTTTGCTGGAGCTTTCAATGCATCCAAAACTGACGTAGCGCTTCTAACATCTATTCTTTGCCTCAGCAGCCTTTCCATTCGCTTGAACCGATCTCGGAAATATTCCAGATAACCTTGGATTGTTCCGGTTGAGTTTAGTTTGCTGCTTGGATCCTCAATGATGTTGAGGTTTGCTTCAATGTCCTTTGCATAGGGGCGGAAAGGTTTTTTTCCTTCTGTTATTTGCAACTCTGGCAACGTTTGGAGTGGTTCTTCTAATGACTGTGTGAGCTTTTCTTTTGTTGGCGCCGTCCTCTTCGTAAGCTCTTCCAGTAAACTTCTGCCAATGAATAATGGCTTTTTCTTTAGGGTCTCTATCTTTTGTATTGCTTTGCTCATGAGTTCCGCTGGGTCTTCAGTTGCGGATATTAGGCTTAGGAAGTCAAAAGCTTCTTTGTTGAGTTGGTATCCTGCCTCGATTGTTAGTTCGACAGCTTCTTGCAGTTTTTCTGTTTCACTCATATTTGAAGAGTTCTCCAGTCCTGTTTTTTAGGAATAATTATGTAGCCTTCTTCTCCATCCCCTACGGTTTCTGCTTGGTTTTTCATATGGAGGTATGCTGTCAAAGCGGCTGTTACAGCGTAATTTCATGACACTTAAGAGCACGCAGTTTGAGGTCTCCTTCTAAACCTATAGTTTCTAGGGTTGTTTGAATCTTTCGCCAGTCTTTCAATGGCATGTTTAATGCTTTACGTGTTGAGATGGGGTGCACCTCTATTGTTCTGTATCCTTTTTTTACCATCAACTTGATTAATTTCATGGCTCTGAGTGTGAGTGTTTTCATCGCCGGAAGACATGGCGGAAAGACCCGATACCCTCTCCTTATCATTTCTCTATCTGCTATTCTAAGAATTCCCTTTTTCGGAAGACTAAAGGGCGCGTCAATCGCTATAATAGTTGGGGCGCTGTGCGTGATGCCCTCTAATATTTGTTTATTTGTATGAATCAGGCTCGTTTCTACTTTTTTGTTTTTCCAGTGCCCATCCTGTGGGGTTTTTCGGTTTTCCAGCCAGGTCTATACCGATTATAACTTTGGCTTTCAATTTTAGCACTTACACTTTAAATTTATATATTGGGGTTTTGTTTAGATGTGTTAATATGTTAGGTGCTTCATACTTATATTGATATGGTGATGTGGATGAGTGAGATGCGAAAGGTTCAACGCACTCCCGGCGGCACATTTTTTGTCACCGTGCCTAAGTCTTGGGCTCAACAACACGGTTTGGCGCGTGGGACCATAGTGTTCATTACTGAAACTAGGGATGGCAAGCTTCTTATCGACCCTAAGTACGGTGTTGAGCCTTCTCCCCAAACTATTACTTTAAGGCCTGGGGCATATTTAAGCCGTGAAATCGTAGGAAAGTATCTCCTTGGCTTCGATATAATTCGTGTTGATGCGAAGAAACGTATTAGCTTTGACACGCGAGACATCGTTAAGAAGAGTGTTAGTCATTTGATAGGATTAGAAATTGTTGAGGAGGATTATTCGGGCATCATTTTACAGTGTTTGCTGGATCCTTCAGGGTTTCCGCCTGAAAAGATTCTCCGGAGAGGCTATGCTATTGCTGCTGGAATGCATCGTGATGTGGTTAACGCCCTTGTTGGCGGAGATGTGCATTTAGCGATGAGCGTCATAGCCCGCGACGAAGAGGTTAACAGACTTTACTTCCTTCTAGTTCGTATCTTACGTACCATAACTCAAAATCCAAGCCTAAGCGGGAAGCTCGGCATTCGCCCGATTGAGTGTCTAGATTACCGTCTAGTAGCAAGTTTGGTGGAGGCAATCGGTGATGAATGTGTGCGAATGGCACTGAAAACAGTTGAGTTAAAGGGCACGAAAATGGCTGAAGACTTAAAGAAGCTGTTTGTAGAATTTCACACAGCCTGTTTTAGGGCTCACGAAAGTGCATTAAAAGCCTTTTTCACGGGTGATATATGTCTAGCTGAAGGCGTGCGGGATATGCGAGGGAATTTAGAAAAACAATCCGCTAGTATTGAGAAGGTTGCTAGGGATCAATCGCTTGATGTTGTACCACAGATATTAGCTGTGGCTTCTATTTTAAGGCAGATTTATGAACACAGCGTAGACATAGCAGATCTGGTGATGCCTAAAAAAGTTTAGAAGGGAAGCTTATCTACTTTTTGCGGTGCCTTCGCCAATGAAACGTGTTCATTCATTCTTAATTCACCAGTATACTGTACTTCACCGCTTATGTGACAGTGGGATTCGATGGTGATGTCTTCACCGTAGACATTTTCTGCTTGTGCTCCGCTTCTGAGTACAACTTTCTTGCCGTAAATGTCCTCGGTATGTGCATCTCTACCAATGATAACTTGATCTGCCCTTATAGGTCCAAGGACTTTGCCTCTTCTTCCAATTTCAACAAACTGTGCTGTTACGCCCTCCTCAGTAATTATTGAACCGCCAACTTCTACGCGGTCTTCTGCAGTGGCTTTTCTTGAGCGTAATACTCCGCCTACTTCAATGTTTTTTGCTGAAACTTCTTCGCCGACTTCCACTTTGCCTCCGACTTCGAGATTCCCTGAAAGCTTTAGCGACTTGCTTGTTTTGACTTTGCCTCCTACATCTATTTCACAACCTTCGCAGCATCCAGCTATCTCTACTTTGCCTCCCACGTTGATGTCTTTGAATTCTAAGTCCCCGTCGACTCTGAATGAGCCTCCTACATCTATATCGCCACCGTCAATTTTCCCGGTGAGTCGAACGGCTCCGCCTACATCGATTTGCTCAAATTCTAACTGGCCCTCTGATTCGAAGCTTCCGCCTACATCTATTTCGCGAATTTTTCCGCCTCCAACTTCTGCCGTGCCTCCTACATCCAACTTTGTAATGTCTACTTTAGATTCTATTGAAACGCTTCCTCCCACGTCAATTTTCCCCGCCTCCACTTCTCCTTTTGCTTTGAAGCTTCCGCCTACATCAATGTCTCCAGCCTTCACATTCCCATCAACCTTTAGGCTTCCACCAACATCAACTTCCTCGACGGCCAAGTCCTCAGTCACATACAGAGCTGCATCTACATCCACACGTTTTGCAGTCATTTTCCCATAAACTTCTAGACGGCCGTCTTCTACCTTAACATCATTCTCTATTTCTAGATCTCCATGAATCGTCACGTCATCTTCGGCTTCCAGATTTTCCGCTGAGAGGTTGCACTCAAAGGTGTTGTCTCCTTCACAATAAACTATGCCCGAAACCTTCACTGTGGACGGTGTTCCTGTTCCATCGACGACTGCACATTTGCCTACCACTAGGTCTCCTTCAACAAGGTCTAATGTTGTTTTGCTTCTTGAAGGAACAGATATTTTTCTGCTCATCTTCCAATCCCTCCAACAGAAGCTTTTGCCATCGGGGGCTTAAAAAGGAAACTCACGTTTTGTAGTCACAATTTGTTACTATATCATGTGTGTTCCTTCATACTCGCGCCATTCTTTTGACTTGTAAGGCATCTGCAAAAACTTATAGGTAAGCATAGCTTGCATATGCATAAGCTATAAATATTCACAGAAGAGTATCTAAGATCAAAAGGTGGGATACGATTGTCGAAAAGAATTGCTACTGGAATTAATGGCTTAGACGAGCTGGTTGACGGTGGTCTTCCTGAAGGGAGAGTGATCTTGGTCATCGGGGGACCAGGCACGGGCAAGACCATCATGTGCAGCCAATTCTTGTACAAAGGAATTTATGAAAATCAAGAAAACGGAGTCTTCGTAAGCCTAGACGAAAGCAAGAATCACTTCTACACTGAAATGCAAAAATTCGGATGGGATTTTCGAAAAGCAGAAAAGGAGAGAAAATTCGCCTTGGTAGATGCCACGCGAATGTCCCGAGTGGCTACGCTGAAAGAGGAGCTGTACAAAGAAGAGTCTCGCAGCTTACGCGGCAAGCAACTGTCTATCGATAGACTAACCGAAGATTTACAAGCAAAAATCCAGCAAGTTAATGCGAAAAGGGTTGCAGTGGACACTTTAGCAGCACTTACCTACCGATTTCCAGATCCTATAGAACGAAGGACCGCAGTTGTGGATTTGATCGAGTCACTGGCGGATTTGGGAGTTACCAGTCTTGTGACCACTGAACTGGGATACTTGGGGCTTGAACGAAATGTGTTGGAGGAAGAGTTTCTGGTTCACGGCGTTATTATGATGCAAACTGTGTTTTCAGGAGGAACTACAACTAGAGCAATTCAAGTTGAAAAGATGAGAGAAGCTAAGGTGAATCCGAGCCTTGTTCCGTATTCAATAGATCAGAATGGCATTGAGATATTTCCCAACATGCCTTTATTCGGGGAAAAGTAAGCTCATTAAAACCATACCAAAACCATATCTGCTGTCTGTTAGTGTACAACGAATTCTAGGGTTTAGACTTTTAACTATTTCTTTCATGTTTCAAGTCTTTCTTTCCTCAGTGGCAATTCATTCTCTAAATACCTTTGGTTATACATTTTCTTGATTTTTAGGAATTTTTGCAAACCTTTCTGGTTTTCTTTTTCATACATATCGATCTCCCCTTCAAAAAGGTCTAGAATTGCTTGAACTTCTTGTGGAGAATGCATCTGAGGATTCATTACTGCCAGAGTAGTGAATCCTTTCGATTTCAATTGTGGAATAAGTGCAGTAAGCCATCTTCTAGTTTGAACGGCTTTATGTTGCAGCAAAACATCTGAGATGACTTCAATGCAAGCTCTTTTTGGGCCTGTGAGCGATGCGTCTAATCTGCGAAAGGCTGAACTCAGTGCAATGCTAATGTCAGTAAGGTTTTCCACGCCCTTCATTTTGGTTACGTTGGGCAAGCTTTTAATGATCTTGTCTGCTTGGGGATTACATATGAAAAGGTAAAAGTTTGACTCGAATTTTTCTGGTAAAGCTCTTACCCCGCCTGCCTCTGCAGTGACGTAAAATGTGATTTGACCGTTTTTCGCTCCTGCTTCTAGAAATCTCCTAATCAGAAGGTCTTTTTCATCACACGAAGGTGAAGTCAATATAACCGCATAGTTTTCAGGTATCCAGCCGAACAACATGTTATCAAGATCTTTATATCCCGTACTAATACGACCCGGCAGAACAACCTCTGGAATCTCTATTGTTACAGGCTCTTCCAGAGCCGCGAAGAACCTCTGCATCCGCTTGAATGTTTCCAAATATTCGAGTCCCCATTTTGTTGCTCTATATTTTTTGCGGTCACCCACAGTTATTTCCCTGACGAACCCATGTGAAACTAGAAAATTCAAAATCTTCTTCGCTCTGTCCACAGGCATGTTTGCCCCATATGATACTCTAGTCAGAGAGCATACGCCCTTCTTTGCAATCACTTCTATGCTGTCTGCGTAAATGTCGTATTTTGTTCTTCTTCGTTCGTTGGACAATGGGCAACTTCTCCACTATTATTAAATCCTACATGCTTAATCTAAATTTTGGTGAATAATCGTGCACCCGAAAGTTTCCAGCGGCAAACAATACCACATTGCGTGTAGAAAAGGCGACTTGGCTAAATACTTGCTCGTACCCGGCGACCCAGACCGCGTTCCGAAAATTGCAGGTTTTTGGGATACAGCTAAAGAAGTTTCCTGTCACCGCGAATTCCGCAGTTTCACAGGCAAATACAAAAGTGGTCCTATTTCCGCCTTGTCAAGTGGTATCGGTCCAGCTTGCATGGCAATTGCTGTTAACGAGGCTTCACGTGTAGGTGTGCACACTTTTATTCGTGTTGGCAGCACCGGTGCCATACAAAAGGACATTGACTGTGGCGATTTGATAATCTCTACTGCTGCTGTTCGCCTTGACTTCACAAGTAACTGTTACGTTATGCCTGAATATCCTGCAGTGTCTAGCTATGAAGTTTTGTTGGCTTTGATTGAGGCTGCTGAAAGCTTGGGCATCGGCAACTATCATGTTGGAATAACGGCGACGACAGCTGATTTTTGTGCTGGACAGAACCGCCCAGCAGCATCTATATCTCGCATGGAAGACTTGGTTCCAGCTTTGCAGAAAGCAAGAGTGCTTAACTTTGAGATGGAAAAAGCAACGCTATTCACGCTAGCAAGCCTTTATGGGTTAAGGGCAGGCTCTGTATGTGCCGTTTATGCCAACAGATGCAGAAACGAGTTCAAATCAGGGGCAGGGGAAGAAATAGCTATAAAAGTTGCGAATGAAGCCGCAAAGATACTATATGAATGGGATGCGAAAAAACGCAGAAAGAAGAAACACTGGTTTTTTCCATCGTTACTGGCTATTTGATGAAAAACTCTTTTAGAAGCAAAGAACCTTTTCTTATTCGCCGGGGTGGCAGAGTGGTAATGCGCTGGCCTCGAGATCTATCTTTGAAAATGTAGAGGGCTGGATAAAAGACAAGTAAGCCAGTGGGCCTTTGGCTCGCAGGGGTTCAAATCCCCTCCCCGGCGCTATTTTACCTTTATGCTTTAGGGAGCAAACTTTTAGATGACACTTGATTAAGGGGAATAGAGGAAACAGACGATGCCTGTCCAGGCCAGATTGTTCAGAGTTACTGCAAACGAGCAGAGAAGAAGCTTGTGCTCTGTCTGTCAAGGACATAGAAGGCTCTGTGGAAAATCCATCTGTCCAATTCTGGCCAAGGCTGAAGCCTTGATGAGGCTTGAGAAAAACCTTTCTAAAGAGAAGGTTTTCGGCTCTTCGCCCCCAGCAGTGTTTGTTGGGTCATGGAACTACCCGAAGGTTTTAGCGGGTCCTTTGGTTCCGCCAGTGTTAGTGGAGGACTCTTCGGTTATGGATCTGCCTGAGCTTTGGGTGGACAAGTCGTTTAGTGAGATTTTGCGTTACAGGTTTTCTCTGGTTAGGGGGAAACGGTTTACGGATGTTAGGTCTGCGGGAAACCCAAGTAGGATTTTGTCAACTTTTCAGGAGATTGTTATGGCGTCCAAGCCCACGGACACTGAGATGTGGTTTAATAAGAAACCTAGGTTGTCTGTGGTCTTTTCTCCTAGGGAACCTCCGTCAGGTCCTTCAGCCTCCATTAAACGTGCGGTTTTGACTGAAAATCCTAATGTTCCAAAGTCTGTGGATTATGTTGTTTCAGACACTGATTTGAAGGCTGAGAAAGGCATTTTGAGGCTTTACGGCTCTACGGTTAGTCAACGGCAGATAACAAGAATGTTCTCCATAGGCCTTTTAGGAGCTAAGAGGCAGAGAAGGCTTGTCCCTACAGAGTGGAGTATAACCGCTATAGATGACATTCTTGGAAGAGCAATACACAAGGAAATCTTGAACTATCCATGGATTAACGAGTTCATGATCTTCGGACACAAAGCCTTAGCGAACAACATCCAGGTTCTTCTCTTTCCATCTTCATGGATGTTCGAAGCTCAAGAAGCATGGCTTACCTCACCTAACCCGGTTCCAGCAGTTAATTATGAACATGTTCAGGGGCGGCGATCCTATGCGTCTGATCTGGCTGGAGCATACTATGCGGCACGTTTACCAATCCTTGAATACCTAAAGCGGATGAGGCGTCAGGCAGGAGCCTTAGTTCTTATGGAGGTGTATCCAGAATGGATACCTTTAGGGGTCTGGCGTTTCAGAGAGATCTGCCGAGAAGCACTGAGGAGACAACCTGTTATGTTTAATACGCTTGAAGAGGCGTTGGATGAAATGGGAAAGAGGTTAAGGCTTCCTCTTGAAAGATGGCTAGAGAGAAGCGAAATCCTGCGGTGGCTCAAAAGTCAAACAAGATTGACAAAATTTCTTTCCATTTGACTTCGAATTCTCACCAAGCATATATATGGGATATTTTCACTAGTGATTCTGCGTTGAAACCCGTTCCACAGCGCCAAACGTGTTCAAATCATTGATTAAAGACTGAGAGTTTAAGGGTATGAAGGCAACTGCAATTGCCCATCCGATTCAAGGCTTAATTAAGTATCATGGATTGAAAAATGTAAGACTTAGGATTCCATTTCACGATAGCATATCTGTTTGCGTTGACGCCCTACAAACAACTACAACAGTTGAAGCGACCAACTCGTTAAAAGAAGACTTGGTAATGATCAACGGAAGAAAGGCTACGGGCACAGACCTAGAAAGAGTTGAAGTTGTTCTCAACACGCTGAAAAACATGACCGACTATTCAGGGCACTTCAAAGTTGTGTCCAAAAACAGCATAACAAATGGAAAGGGCCTCGGCTTCTCCGCTTCTGGATTTGCAGCCCTCGCCACAGCAGCATGTGCTGCTTTAAACTTTGACATTGATTACATATCTCTTTCTGAACTGGTTCGGCTGGGAGCGGGATCTGCCACACGAAGTCTTGCAGGAAGCTTCGCAATATGGTATGCCGACAAGAATGGAAAGTCCTATGCAGAACAGATAGTCAAACCTGAAAATGTGGATTTAGGCATGGTTATCGCGCCTATTCCCTTATCAGTAAGAACGGATGAAGCCCACAGTGAAGTTCTCAGTTCACCATTTTTTAAGGCTAGGTTGAAATACGTGACAAAAATCATCAAGACGATGGAGAACGCCATAAAAACCGGAGACGTTGCCACTATAGGAAGACTTGCAGAAGAAGACAGCCTGAATCTGCACGCAATCACAATGACTGGGAAAGCTCACATGGTTCTCTGGGAGCCAGAAACAGTTCGTATGATAAAAGAAGTTCAGAAAATGAGACGTGAAGGCATACCCGCATGGTATTCCATGGATACAGGTCCGTCTGTTTTTGTCAACACTTTGACAGAATATGTTGAAAAGGTGGCTGATAGGCTACGCGGATTAGGCTGCTCAAGCATTATAACCAGCAAGGTCGGCGGCAGCCCCTTCTTGAGCAGTAAATATCTATTCTAGAGTGGTGAATATACGTGACTTATAGGCTGGCTGCAAAATTCTACGATCTATTTGGCTCGAAAAACGATCTGGAATTCTATAAGGAACTGGCTCTTCAAAGTGGAAATGAAGCCTTAGAATTGGGTGTGGGAACAGCCAGAGTAGCCATATCACTCGCTAAGGATGGAGTCACGATTGTGGGTATTGATAACTCTGTTCACATGCTTAGAGTAGCCAAGGAGAAATTGGCCAAAGAAACAGAGGATATTAGAAAGCGCGTAATTTTGAAGAAGGGTGACATGAGAAACTTTGAGTTGAGGCAATCGTTTCCGTTTATTTACATTCCAGCTTCCACTTTTGACCACAACATTACGATCGAGGGCAGAAAACAAACGTTAAATTGCATCTGCAGACATTTGAAAAAGAACGGAACGTTTGCATTTGACCTTGAACAAGCAATGCCAGACAAGCCTGAAAAATCGTGGTGGATTGACAGAAAGAAAACTGAAGACGGAAAAACGGTTGTAAGAAGCATATTCACAAGAAAGAATGCACCAAAACACACGCTGAGCCTTGACCTTTTCTCAGATGTTTGCAAAAACGGCGAAATGTTGGAAAGATACCATGAATACGGGGAAGTTGCAATAATATCCAGAGATGAAATCATCAGGTTACTGAAAGAGGCAGGCTTTAAAGTGGTCAGTGTTTACGGTGATTTTGACAAATCAGAATATCGAAAAGACAGCCCTAAACTAGTGTTGGTAATGAAGAGAAAATAGCATTTCGGGCAGATAAATTTGAGGTGGGATGGGTAAACCGAGAATTAATGTGTAGCTGCCAATGTTTTTACTAGTGTTTTCTTTTCGGGCATTTCCACGACTCTTATTTCTACACGATCTAAGGTATATCTTGCTGCCTTTTTTGCTTCTCTTTTGGTTCTGTACTTACCTTTCAGTTCGATCCATGGGAGGGTTTCATCGATTTTTATCCATACAGCATACATTTTTTTCACCGTTGTCAAGGCGTGAGAAGAGGGTTAGAGTGTGGATAATTAAAACAGTTATGAATTCTGAATATGGATTCTTGTTAAGTTTCTTGTGCTTGGAAACTTATTTAAAGGGTTTCGTATCATCTTGTAGGGTTTAGGAGCGAATATGAAGGTGGAGCTTGAAGGCTCGGTAAAAAAGGCTCTGTTGAAGGGGTGTCTATGGATGGGCGAAAGCGAAGGAAGCCCAGAGGGTGGACAAGATGAGGCTAGCCAACAGCCTAAACTACGCTCTACCGCTAAGTTTTCTAAAAGAAGCCCTTGTTGCATTTGCCTTCAACATTGGCGGAATACTCGCTGGCTTTATAGTTGCTTCTCAACTTAATGTCTTTCAGCTTTCTCCATGGGCTATTGCAGTATACCCTGCCATCTTAACTGCGAGAGGTGTGATAAGCGGTTTGTTTAGTGGACGCTTAAGCACCGCACTGCATATTGGTACGATTCATCCGAGACTTCGTGGCAACACAAAAAACTTTCACATGCTTTTCAAATCCATAATAGTCATAACTTTAGAAACAAGTATTGCGATGAGCTTGGTATCCATGATTTTTGGAAGTTTGTTCTGGGGGATAGCCTTCGTAGATTTTTCTGACATTTTGATAGTCATATCGGCAACCATGATCTTAGGGTTAGCAAACTCCCTGATTACAATTGAAATTGCATTTATTTCTTTCAAGAAGGGGTTAGACCCTGATGTGATCGTATATCCAGTAATGTCTACAGTGGCGGACATAGTCATAACGTTGTGTTATGTTTTCACGCTTAACTTGTTCTTTTTGTCTGGTTCCATCGGTAGATACATTGTTATTTTTTTGGGAGTGTTGCTCATTACCCTTGCATTGGATGTTTTGCCAAGATGCATCCACGACCAAGGATTCGTTAAAACAATTAAAGAATCTGTCTTAACATTAGTGTTCGTAGCCTTTATTGTTAACGTCACTGGAACAATTTTAAAGGATATTGGTGGAATCGTGGGGAGTAGAAAGGAAATTTACACCGTTTATCCCGCTTTGATTGACACAGTAGGGGATGTTGGTTCAGTTGTTGGTTCTACAGCTACGACAAAGCTGGCGTTGGGTTTGCTTAAGCCTTCTTTTCATGCAATACGGAATCATGTAGCACGAATTTCTGCCACATGGGCTGCGTCAATGATTATGTTCATTGTATACTCCGTTTTGTCGCTGCTTACGCAAGGCATGTTCACGTTGAATGCATTTCTAACTTTTTCTGCCCTTTTACTTGCAGTAAACGTAATTGCGGTTTCTGCGATAGTTTTAATATCTTATGCTGTTGCAATCTTGACTTTTAAAAAAGGGTTAGATCCTGATAATTTTGTTATTCCAATTGAAAGTTCCCTTGCAGAGAGCATAACATCCATCGCTTTACTTGTTGCCTTGGTTTTGGCAAACTATCTGGTTTAGGAAGAGTTGAAAACCGAATGAAAACAATGAAAAACAAAGTAACTATTATGAATGACGGAAGGGTTGAAATAATATTTGGAAACTTCTAAACTACCTGGAATTGTTGAAGAACGGTTTAAAAAACTTAGGGAAGAAGGTAAAAGCTACTGAAAAAGCGTAGTTAATCTTAAATCCTTAGTTTAGCGATGAGAAATTATGGTCTTATATGTGGTGTATAGAGCTCCAAGAGAGTCCAAGGGTAGAAGCGTTATTCCTCATCGTTTGAAAGCATTGGGCTGTAGACGGGTGCGCAGGTCTTTTTGGGAGGTTGATGAAAAGAAAGTTAATAGGGTTTTGAAGGTGCTTGAGAAGAATCAGCCGATACTTTTGAAAAGGGCGAGGGAGATTAGAAAGCCTCGATTTGTGAGAAATAAGGGAGTCTCTGAGCTTGGAAGCTTGGTTATCGTTATGTACGCAACTCCAAAGGAGGCGAAAAGGGAAAAGATAAGGAATGTTCTTAGGAAGGCGCCCTACATTCGTCTCTGTCGTTCCGTTTATGCTTTTTCTCAGAAGCATTCACTTTTTGATAAGAACAACGAGCTGGTTGATGCTCTGAGATTCACAGACTTTATTAAAGGAATCAGAAAAGATGTCAAGGTTATTCCGCGAGTAGTTATTGTAAATAAAGGCTCCATTGAAAGACTTTTAGAAGAAACAAGACAGCGAGTTGAAAATGAGATTTCTGACATAAATAGATGTTGTAAAGAACTCTACAATAAAGCCCTTGAGGGAGAACACGAGGTACGGCGAATACGCGATTCGCTTTCAAAGAACAGAGGAAGATTCGTAACAGTGAAAAAGGTAGCTGCTTTTTATAAAAAATGGTTGGGAATGGACTTTTCAAGAAGCTTAATGAAGGCATATAGAGCCGTTGCAAAGGTTAATTCCATTCTTAACAGAAAATAGAAGATAAAATATGGCTATGATGGCATCTCGCATATTTCACAAGTAATTCTTTTAATCACCAAACTTTAGTTCTCTTTTGACAGATAGAGAAAGAAACGCGGTCTCTCTTAACCTAAGGCATCAAATTGTGACCTTTCGGTCAAAAGATGCTCGCTTTGCCTTATTCTCTCGGAAAAAATCATTTTTTGGTTCTGATTTTCCGCTACGCAATTGTTATTTGGATATTGTGGTGTTACGTCCTCTCGGAGGATGAGAATCATGTTGCGTAGAGCCAAAGCAGAAGAAGAGTGGAAAGAGGAAGAGGAAGAAGAGGAAGAAGAGGAAGAGTAGCAAGGACTCCACACCGCATAAAAGTCTATGGGGGAGGTGACAAGAACGTCCAAGAAGAAGCGAGTTCCAAAGAAGAAGAAAGAAGAAGAAAAGAAAGAGGAATGGTAGGCTAACTCAAGGCTCTTGCTACGTAATACTCTTTTTTTATGTTAAAACTTGAAACGTCCTTAAAGGAGGTAACTGCAAATGGCTAGGTGTCCTACGTGTGGAAAAGAAGTCGAAAAACCGAGCAAGGAATGGGATTTAGGTAAAATTCATGTTAAGCAATACGAGTGTTGCGGAAAAAAATTCCGTGAATACGAAAAGAAGGTTTAGGAGCCGAGGAGTAGTCGTCATGTGTCTACTTGGCTGGTTAAGAATAGAAAAAGAGGAAGTCGAGGGAGGAGCTCGGTTTAGAAAGAGTGGTGAGTGATTCTCGCATAAAACTCCGTGGGGAGGTGATAAGGATGGTTGGGAAAGGAAAGAAGAAGCAATCTAGGAAGAAGAAGAAAGAAGGAGAGTAGTGACCCTCAGAGTGGAGCGAACACGTATAGATGAAAAACTCTTAACCCTTTTTTTTAACGTAAGATCACAGTTGTTGAAAGGTGAAGGAGAGATGTCGGAGGAAGAGGAAGAAGTTGTGAACGCGGGATGGGTTTCGCTGAGTAGGTCAGGTAAAAGCTTGAACATAATGGTTATGGATCAGATGTTCTTCGTGCCCCTCCGTGACTTGTGGAAAGTCCTCGATGAGGAGAGGGGACGGGTCGACGTCAAACAGTGGGTTAAGAGAGGCACCGAGGAGCATTAGACAAGATTGTTGAGAGAACAGATTCTAGGAGAAGAAAGGTAGGTAGAGGTTTGGAAAAGCTTAGTAAATCAGAGTTAATTGAGCGAGCTAAACGACACATTTTCTCGTTAGGTCTTAATGATGTAGCCTCCTATCTATGTAGACTGAATATGAAGTTTGGACTCGCA
>Ga0114930_10000400_pt1 | contig 45929 bp, 35 predicted proteins | sample AnhtaG_FD_87300 | JGI IMG/M metagenome (GOLD analysis project Ga0114930, IMG submission 87300) | Deep subsurface microbial communities from Anholt, Denmark to uncover new lineages of life (NeLLi) - Anholt_01485 metaG | ecosystem: Environmental > Aquatic > Marine > Oceanic > Sediment | place...
ACGTGGCACCTGGCGCTGGAAATCGGCACAGACCCGCAGGCCGTGTTCCGCACGTTGGCCGCCCGCGAGAACGTGAAGATCGAACGCTTTGAACTGGCGGAGCCGTCGCTGGACGACATCTTTGTCAACGTAGTGCAGAACGGGGCGGCGAAACTGGCTGCCCTCCCACGGGAGGGCCCTCATGCGTAATTTCTGGTTGATCGCAAAACACGAATACCGCGGCACGGTGTTCAAGCGCGCGTTTATTCTTCTCACGTTAGCGATCCCATTGGGGATGGTGGCGGTGATTGCGCTGGCCATTTTTGTGGCGATTATGGGCGAGAATAATCTGCCGGTTGGATACGTGGACAACGCCGGCGTTCTCGATGTCACCCCGCAACCACTCTCCGCGATGCCGGCAGGCATCGAAGTCCGCGCTTTCCCCGACGAAGAGGCCGCCCTCGCCGCGCTCGAAGGCGAAGAGATTCAGGCCTTCTTCGTCTTCCCGTCCGACTACCCAAGCACGCTCCAGACAGACCTCTACTATCTGGAAGAGCCACCGAGCAACGACGCCTGGCGCGATTTCAGCACCTTTGTGCGCGCCAATCTCGTCGCCACGTACCCGGATGAGGTGCGGAACCGGCTGTTCGAGGGGCCTAACATCACCGTGCACGACATCGTCAACAACCGGGAGTTCAGCAAAAGCGGCATCGTCAACGTCATCCTGCCTTTCGTGGCCAGCTTTTTCTTCTTCGTCGCCACCATGTTGGCCTCAGGCTATATGTTGCAGGTGGTGGCTACTGAAAAAGAAAACCGGACGATGGAGATCATGATCACCTCCGTGACGCCGGGGCAACTCATCGGCGGCAAGACGGTGGGTCTGCTGGCAGCAGCCTTGACTCAGCTTTCCATTTATGTCATCGTTGCCATCGTCGGGCTGATCGTCGCCGCTCCCCACGTCGAAGCGTTACAGCAAATGACGGTGCCGTGGGCATATCTGGGGGTGATGGGGCTCTTCTTCGTCCCCTCGTATGCCCTGATTGCCGCGGTGATGGTGGCCATTGGCGCGGCGGTGACGAAGGTGCAGCAGGCCCAGCAAGTGGCCGGCATTCTCAACCTGTTCTTCATGGCCCCGCTCTTCCTGTTGACGGTCATTTTCCAGAACCCTGCCGCCCCAGTGGTCGTCTTCTTTACCCTGTTCCCCACCACCACCTTCCTGACCATCTCCCTGCGCTGGGGCTTGGGCACGGTGCCGCTGTGGCAAATCGGGATCGGTTGGATCCTGTTAATCGTCACCACGATTTTCATGGTCTGGACGGCGGCCCGGGTTTTCCGGGCCGGCATGTTGCGCTATGGGCAACCGCTCAATCTGAAGCTTGTCCTGAGCTTGTCGAAGGGACGGCGGTGGCGGTGATAAGGGGAGCTTAGCAGGAGGAAACCGTCATGCGAAACATTTGGTTGGTCATCAAACACGAAGTCGTAACCACGCTCAAGAGACCCTCGTTCTGGATCATGACCTTTTTGATGCCGGCGTTGCTCCTCGGGCTCCAGATCTATGGTGCGATTCAAGACAGTGACTTGGACTTAGCGGGCGCTGAAGCTGACAAGACAGAGGAGACAAGCATCAAGATGCCAGTGATTGGCCTGGTGGACCAGGCGGGGCTGATTGCCGAAATACCAGAAGGCTTTCCCCCCGACCTGTTCCTGCCCTACGCCGACGAAGCCACTGCCCGGGCCGCCCTGGAAGCGGACGAAATCGAGCAGTACGTTCACATCCCCGCCGACTACATCGCCACCGGAGACGTCACCGTTTACGACAAGAATTTCCAGATAATCGTCAGGGGCGAAACCATGGGTGTCACCTTTTACGGTGCCAACGAGGGGGTGCTCAGCTACCTCATCAACCTCAACCTCAGCGGCGACGCGCAGTTAGTCAGCGCCCTACGGGACCCCATCCCCCCTGCCTACGCGGAGCGACACGTCATCAACCCGCCCGTGGAAACCGACGAGAGTGTTCGGGCGCTGGCTGAGATTGTTGCCCGCGTGACGCCGTATATGTTCTACTTCATTCTGCTGGTGGGCAGCGGTTACCTCCTGCACAGCGTCGCCGCCGAGAAAGAAAACCGCACCGTCGAGGCGCTGCTGCTCAGCTTGCACCCCCGCGAACTGATGATGGGCAAGATCCTGGGCTTGAGCGTGGTCACGTTGGTGCAATTGGGCGTGTGGTTCGGTGGCGGGATGCTGATACTCAATCGGAGGGCAGCTTCGCTGGATGTATCTGGCTTTACGTTCCCGCCCGGCTTCGTTGTCTGGGCCATCCTCTTTTTGGTGTTGGGCTTCCTGCTCTTCGCCTCTGTGATGGCGGCAGCGGGAGCGATTGCGCCCACCGCCCGTGAGGGCAACCAGGTGACTTGGTTATTGATACTGCCACTTCTGCCCACGCTGATGTTCAGTAGCCTCTTCGTGGAGGAACCGAATAACCCGCTGACTCTAGTGTTGAGCCTCTTCCCGTTCAGCGCCCCGAGCGCGATGGTGACACGGCTGGCAGTGGGGGAAGTGCCGCTTTGGCAGATCATCGTCAGCCTGCTGGGATTGGCACTCACCACCTACCTGATGGTGGTGCTAGCGGCCCGTTTCTTCCGCGCCGACAACCTGCTCTCCGATACCCCATTCAGTTTGCGGCGCCTGGCGACAGCGTGGCGGGAGTAGTACAAGGAATCAGGATGGGCGGTTGACTGTTGCGAATGATGTCCGGGGTTTCGGCCCCCGAAAGGGGGAGCCAAGAGGAGATTTCATGCCCACGAAGCGAAACCCCAGACAGTAATAGTAACAACGAGAAGGGAGAGACAGCAAATGATCAGCACAACCGTATCACAAACTGATACAAGCCGACTGTCATCTACGAAAAGACGGAGGAAAAGAACGATGAAAAAGAAACTGCTTCTCAGCGTTATGGCGCTCACTTTGTTGCTTACCGGTTGCGGTCAGCCTGCCGCACCACCAACGCCCACTCAGGTGGCACCGGAACCAACGGCCACGGTCGAACCGACGCCGGAACCAACTCCCACAATCGAGCCGACCCAGGAACCAGTAGCGACGTTTGAGGAAGCGGACTGCCCCTTCCGCGTACCCGAAGACCCGGTGGTCGAGTGCGGATTCGTCGTCGTGCCGGAAGATCACAACGACCCCGATGGCCCCACGATCCGCATCGCCGTCGCCGTCTTCAAGGACCAGAGCGATGAGCACCAGCCCGACCCGGTGATGTTTCTAACCGGCGGCCCAGGGGAGAAGACCGTGCATAACGCGCCTGCCTTTGCGCAAATCTTTGCCCCCATCCACCCCAACCGCGATCTCATCGTCTTCGATCAGCGCGGCGTCGGCCTCTCCGAACCGGCGCTGGAGTGCCCGGAGTTTGTGCAGGCGTTGTTCGACCTTCTGGACGAGCCAGACCCTGAAGTCGCTCTCCAAGCGCAGTTCGATGCCCTGATGACCTGCCGTGACCGGCTGGTGAGCGAAGGGCACAACCTATCGGCTTACAACACCGTCCAGAACGCCGCCGACGTGAACGCCATCCGCATCGCGTTGGGCTACGACCAGGTCAACCTGTACGGCGGGTCTTACGGCTCATTGCTGGCGCAGGCCACCATGCGCGACCACCCGGAACGGATCCGCAGCGTGGCTATCAACTCGGTACTGCCACTGGAGAAGAGCATCTTTGTATCCACGACCACCGCCAACGCCGTCATGCGCCTGCTGGACGCCTGCGCGGCCGACGAAGCCTGCGACAGCGCATATCCTAATCTTCAGGAGGTGCTTTTCGAGGTCATCGACCAACTGAACACCGAGCCGGTTCCCATCACCGTCACAAACCCCCTGGACGGCCAGGGTTACGATGCCTGGCTAACCGGCGATGCGGTGCTTGGCAACCTGGTGATCTTCCTTTACGTGACGCAGACCATCCCCGTTCTGCCGCAGGCGATTTTCGACGTGTACAACGGTGACTACGGGCTGATGACGCAACTGAGCAGCACCAAACTGGCGCTCCTTGACCTTACTACCCGGGGGATGCTGTTTTCCGTGCTCTGCACGGACGACTTGATTGGTCGGACACCAGAGGACCTTCTGAACATCAGGGCGGCATTGCCCAGGCAACTGGTAAGCAGTGCCGACCCAGAAGTCATCGTCGAGTACGGCATCTTCGGCATCTGCGAGAAGTGGCCGGTCCAGGAAGCCGACCCCTGGGTCAAGGAGCCCCTGGTCAGCGACATTCCCACACTGGTGCTGGAGGGCGAATTCGACCCGGTCACACCGCCGGAATACGGCCAACTGGTCGCCGGGTACCTGAGCAACAGCTACTTCTTCGAATTCCCCGGCGAAGGCCACAACGTCATTGTCGCCAGTGGATGCGCCCGGAGCATTGCGGGTGCCTTTATCGACGACCCTACCCAGGCGCCCGACGCTGCCTGCATCGCCGAGATGCCGGGTCTGGTCTTCGATGTGCCAGGTGAAGCCGCGGAGGTGGTGCTGGAGCCGTTCACTGACGAGGAGCGCGGCTTTAGCAGCCTCGTGCCCGCAGGCTGGCAGGAACTCGCGCCGGCCAACCTCAAGCGCGGCAACACGGCGCTGGACCCAACTTACTTCGTCCTGGAGGCCACTCCAGGCACTGCCGCCGACCTGTTCGCCAACCTGGCCGGGCAACTGGGACTGGATCCAGTCCCGGAACCCGTCGCCAGTGCCGAGGTTGTTGGCAACTTCACGTGGGATTTCTATAGATTTAGAAGACCGGGGGACAATCTGGCCACCCTGGCGTTGACAGAGGACGGCGAAAAAGCCTACTTCGTGTACCTTGTCTCGGCGCCGGATGAGCATCGTGCCCTGTATGAGGCGGTCTTCCTGCCCGCCGTGGAGGCGATGGCTCCGCTAGAGTAGGCCCCGACAATCGACAAGGGTGAGAGGTGCGCATTATAGTGCGCACCCTCACCCCCAAGAATGAGGAGAAAGAATGCCAGGAAATCCAGACTGGCTAGACTCAATACGAGATTGGGCCGGATCGTGCATTCGGGACGGCCATCTGCATAGGAGGTGAATTATCACTCGTACGGAATTCAAACGCAGGCTCCCCGGGTATATCGCCACGGGACTGGTGATCCTCATAACCAGCTTCTGGACATTCTGGGGCGTGGGGGAGATGTATTACGAAGGCTGGGGAACACCCTTTCCTGAATCACTATTCTACCTGATCCCCGGGATGGTCTGTCTGGTGCTCACCCTGGTCGTGCTGACGTGGCCCCGCTTCGCGGGCTGGCTGCTCATCATCATCGGCGGGGCCTTTACCGCCTGGTGGTGGACGCTGATTGCCAGACGTGGTTTGTTGTCCTGGAGAGGGATTCTGGGCACGTTCCCCGTCAGCGGCTTGCTGATCGTCACCGGCGTGCTGTTCCTCCTGGAAGGCCGCTACCGACAGCGGCTGCGCGCTGAAGGGTGGGCGCCGCCGAAGAGTTGGCTTCGGCGTAACCTGCGTTATGTCCTGGCCCTCGGATTTCCGCTGCTGGTGACTATTGCCCTGTCGGTCTTGTTTCTACCGTTTGTCCTGACGCGCGTGGACGACGGCAACCGGGGTGCACGGCTAGTTGAGGGCAATGGTGTGACCCTCATCTGGGCTCCAGAGGGGCCGGGATGGAACTCGAAGCGCCCCTGGGGCAAGTATCCATCCTGGAATGCGATTGCTCTCTGTGGTGTGCCACCCGAGGACAAGCCAGTCTACGAGGGCAGGCACGCCACAGCGGAAGATATGGAGACCACCGGCCTCTGTCGATACCTGAGCGAGGATGCCACGACCTTGATGACCGAGCCGCAGGACATCTGGCGCATGCCTACCACTGACGAAATCGTCCGCTCCCTCGTCCGAGGCGGCGAGAACGCCGGGTGCACCCTTCGGCAGGCTCAGGGCGAGACCTGGGACGGCGAGTCCGGGAATGCCGACTGTAGCAGGCAGCCCAACAAGGACACCCCGCTGTGGGCCCCGGACACGGAACCGATCTACTACTGGTCGGCCGACGAATACGATGAGGAGGAAGCCTGGTACATCCCTTACACCGGTGGGCGTCGGTACGGCGGGGTGATCAGTCATCAGCCGAAGAGCTGGGGAAACCCGCGCCACGGCTACCGCTGCGTGCGTGAGGCGTGAGGTCGTGGCCGCGCCTACCGATCACTTGTCCCCCACAGAGCCATCCCAGCAAGGACACCCCTGTTCAACTACAGAGCATATCCTATAAGGGGCCTACTCACCATTGACAGCCGCTTTCTTGGTTCGTAGAATGGGTTTGCCGCCTAAGACGTCAATGCCTTGGCAAAGGAGAGCAAGGAAATGGAGCAGCACGTCACAGTTGTTGGAGTACTGCGCATCGGCTTTGGCGCGTTGGGGATCTTCACTGCGATCATCGTCTTGCTGGTTGCGATGATCGTCTTCGCGGCTACCGTTGGGCCCGGGGTTCTTTCGGGAGATGAGGAAGCACTACGCATCCTCACAGCCATCGGCTCTGGGGTGGGTCTTCTTCTCTTTGGGGTAGCTCTTTTCGTGGCTCTACTCTCGGTGCCTGGAATCATCGGCGGCATTGGGCTACTAAGACTAGAGCCCTGGGCAAGGTACTTGGTTCTGATACTCGCCGTTTTCGACCTATTCAACATCCCAATCGGAACTGCTGCGGGGGTGTACACAATCTGGGTTCTAATGCAGGACGAGACGGCACAATTATTTGCCCCTGGGTCTAGGCAGTAGAGCGGGTCTCCATACCCCTCTCCCCACAGTGAAGAAGGGGCGTCAATACGAGGGGTAGGACCAGATCCTCGCTCTGCAGGGTTGTGGCATTTGCTTTGAAGCCAAAGCGCTCGATAAGTGGCTGGAGCGGACCAGGGATGTGTGCAAGAACCATTTCGAGAGATCATAAGCGCGGCCGCTCGGTGCGTGCCGTTAGGCGCGTGATCTGCTTCGATAAGGAGGATAAACCATGACATGACACAGGTTAGATATACATAACAGCAAGTACCTACCTTAGCCGCAAGAGCGTACGAGGAAGGAAGCGCGAAATTCGATATCACACAAGAGAACTGTGCGCTTCTAGTCATTGATATGCAGGACTGGCTACCATACCCTTCAGAACCCTATTATGGGAACAATCACTCAGCTAGTCTAAACTCGAGTGTAAGGAGAATCGCTCATGCTCGGTTATTGTGCAATTAACTGTCACAATTGTCCTGCGTACAAGGGGACTATGAACAGCGACATCTCTTTGTTAGAGAAGGCAGCGGGTTCGTTCTGGAACGGAGCTTATTCGGCAAGGGATTGGATATGTCTTGGGTGTCCGCCTGCCGATCAGTCTTTCTTGGCTAAGTTTTGCGCCAAATGCAAAATTAGGGTCTGCGCTACTGGAAGAAAAGTCCAGAACTGTGCCGCTTGCACTGACTTCGAGAATTGCTCGCAGTTGCACGAATTTATTAAGGGCGAATCTGAGGAGCTTGTCTGGAGAATGATGTTATTACGGGAGCGTTTCCTTGACAGGCAACTACAGAAGGATGCTTAATCCATAAGGTACTAACAATGGGAAAATTGCTATTGAGACTTTCAAATCGGAGAGCCAAAACGCTGGCTGAGTAGCCCTGAACGTAGGTGAAGGGCGTATCGAAACCCGTTTTGGCGCAGTTCTTAGTCTCAATACGCTTTTTCAGAGCTACTCGACCGGCGCACTGCTCATGTTTTGCTACTGTGATGATTATTTCAGGTAAGAGATGCTAGAGCTATGGAAATAGTCATAGGAGGCTTGCTAATCTTCCTGGCCCGGCTGGTCAACGTCTCGATGGCCACGGTGCGCACCCTGCTGGGGATGAGAGGACAGAAGCGCCTGGCTACGGCCATCGGCTTCTTCGAGTCCCTGATCTTCATCCTGGCCATCAGCCGGGTGTTGCAGGATGTGGGCAACGTCTGGAACGTGCTGGGCTACTGCGGCGGATTCGCCGCTGGTACCCTGGCCGGGCTGGCCATCGAGGAAAAGCTGGCCATGGGCTACGCCATCGTGAGGGCCATCTCCCAGGGTGACGGCGAGGAGATTGCATCGGCCCTGCGCGAGGCTGGCTACGGGGTCACGGAGATGACCGGGGAAGGGCTGGCCGGCAGGGTGCACGTCGTCACCACCGTGGTCAAGCGGCGGGACATCCCGGCCATCATGGCCCTGGTGAGCGGGGTGGACGAGGCGGCCTTCGTCACTGTTGACGACGCCAATCGGGTCTATCGAGGTCACCTGGGACCCGCGTAGGGCAACCGCCTGGTCACCTGACCAGGGAAAAGACTCGCCACCTGACCAGTCGCAAACTCCCCGGTTGGCCGATGCGCCGGGGAGTTTTTTGTGTTATACTGTAGGCGGACCGGCTCAACTCTCCAGACAAAGGTGGAACCTTTCTGGCCTTCAATACGTCTAGAACATAGAAAGTTAATTTGGCGTACACCAAGAGCACAAATAAGGAGGCAAGAAATGAAGAGCAAATTATTGAATGCACTAATATTGGTAGTATTGCTAGCCCTGGTAGGCTGTAGCAGTGGGGCGAAGATGGCGCGGTCGGAAATACAGCGGGTGACTGCACCGGATGTGGCCCCCTCAGACCTGGGAGACCTGGTCAGCGGAAACAGCGCCTTCGCCTTCGGCCTCTATCAGTACCTTGCAGAAGGGAACGACAACCTCTTCTACTCCCCCTACAGCATCTCGCTGGCACTGGCGATGACCTATGCTGGCGCTCGCGGTGAGACCGAACGGCAGATGGCGGATACCCTCCACTTCATCCTCTCCCAGGACCGTCTGCATCCCGCGTTCAACGGCCTGGACCTCGAACTCGACCGCCGCGGTGAAGGTGCCAAGGGCAAGGATGCAGAAGGCTTTCGGCTGAACATCGTCAACGCCTTATGGGGCCAAGACGGCTACGAGTTCCTCGCCGAGTTCCTCGACCTTCTGGCCGAGAACTACGGCGCCGGGCTGAGGCTCCTCGACTTTGCGAAGGCGCCGGAGGAGTCGCGCGTCACCATCAACGACTGGGTCAGCGACCAGACGGAGGGTCGGATAGAAGACCTGATTCCAAAGGGCATCATTGATGGATTGACGCGGCTGGTGCTCACCAACGCCATCTACTTCAACGCCGCGTGGAGCGAACCCTTCGAAGCGGACCAGAGCGATGATGGCACGTTCTATCCGCTTGACGGCAGCCAGGTCACCGTGCCGATGATGAGGCAGACCGAGTCCTTCCCTTATGCCGAGGGCGAGGGGTATCAGGCAGTCGAACTGCCGTACGACGGCTTGGAACTCTCGATGGTGATCTTGCTCCCCCGGGCGGGCGGGTTTGAGGCCTTTGAAGGCTCGCTGGATGCCGAGCGGGTGGATGCCATCGTGAAGGACCTGGCACGCAGGCGGGTCGCTCTGACGATGCCCAAATTCGAATTCGAATCGGCCTTCAGTCTAAAAGGGGCTCTTGCTGCGATGGGTATGCCGGATGCCTTCACTGGAGCTGCGGATTTCTCGGGCATGACGGGTAACCGTGACCTGTTCATCGCAGAGGTGATCCACAAGGCGTTCGTCTCTGTGGATGAAGCGGGCACAGAGGCGGCAGCGGCCACCGCAGTGGTGATGGCATTGTCGGCGATGCCGGAGGTGCCTGTTGAGGTCACCGTTGACCGCCCCTTTGTCTTTCTGATTCGCGACATCGAGACCGGTGCCATTCTGTTTGTCGGGCGCGTCGTAGACCCCAGCCGATAATCCGCCCTTGACGGCTATCGGCGGCCCCACTCTTTATCCGTCCAGGAATACAGAAGGAGGTCCCTTTGCCACTCCACCTAATTGACCTGGAGCGCGGGGGCGTGTACACACTGGACGAAGGTTCAACGCGCGGCGTGAAGGGTCGGCATCCGGTGAGTACCTGCTGATTGCCAAGTCCGATGACCCATAGGGCTCAAGGTCACACCTGGTCACCTGACCAGGGGAAAGACTAGCCACCTGTCCAGTCCAAAGACTATCCGGTTGCCCGTTGTGCCGGGTAGTTGGTTGTGTTATACTGTGGGCGTAAAATGAGACGAGATACCATTCTAAACCAAAACCCGAAAGGACGTCGCCAAAATGAAGACATATCTGGAACACGGTAAAGCCATTTTCAGTAAATCCAAGAACAAAAAAGCGAGGCAAGAAATGAAAAGCAAACTGGGATTAGTGCTCGTTCTGAGCGCTTTGATCTTCAGTGGCTGCGGGCCGACTACGGCCTCGCCCACCGAAGCCCCAGCGGCCACTCCGACGGAGGCGGCCGTAGAGGCACTCGCCACAGCCCAGCCCACCGAAGCCCCAGCGGCCACTCCGACGGAGCTCCCCACGGAGATACCCCCCACGGAGCAGCCCACCGAAGTCCCAACGACCGCGCCGACGGAGGCCGCCACGGTCCAGCCCACCGAGACGCCAACCCCGGTCGAGTTGGCGGAGACGTGGGTCTACGTGGACCTCATGCCAGACCAGTCGGGGACGACGGCGACCTGGATAGACAATCTCAGCGCCACCGCCAACTCCGTCGGCGCGCCCGGTACAAGGTACCAGGTGGTTGGGGAGTGGGTTTACTATCAAGAAGGCATTAACAGCACGGTACATCGGGTGAACGCCGCCGGGCAGGACGAACGCTTTGATTTCATGGACATCCCGGAGGATTATTGGGATTCGTTGGATTGGGTCATCTCGCGCGATGGGACTCAAATCGTCTGGAAGCGGAGTTTCTTTGAGCCGGGGGTGAGCGACTTCACTCTCACTTCCGAACTCTACGTGGCCACCATCGCCACCGGCGAGATCCGCCTCTTGACCAGGCAAGTCATCCATGAACACCGGACTCTAACCCCGTGGGGCTTCTCGCCCGATGGTTCGCAGGTTTTCGTATACCAGCAGCCATACGGTATCGGCGTCTTGTTCCCCGTATACGGCGAGTTCAGCGTGTTGGATGTCGCCACCGGCCAGCTCACGCCCCTGCCCGATCCAATGGCCACACAACCGAATACCACCACGGGCGGGCCGGCTGCCCTCAGCGACGACGGGGCACGACTGGCCCGCTTCGGCTATGCAGAGAGCGAGGGCTTCAAAGTCAACCTCACCGAGCTTGCGAGCGGCCAGACGACGGAAATCCCGACTACCATCTCGACCGATCTCGGGCTCGTGCGGCGCGGGGACGGGGTGTTCTCGCCCGACGACTCAACGCTGGTCTACACCGTCGCCTACGGAGACATGGGCAGTGAAACTTTCGCTCTGTTCCAGGTGGATTTGTCCACGGGAACGCAGCGGGAGCTTTTGGCCCCCCAGCCTACCCGCTACAAAGTGGTCCGCTTCGAGGACGACGGCTCGCTCTTGCTGACGATTACCTGGCCTGGGGAGGGGACAGGCACCTTCCGCCTGCATCCCGATGGCACGCTGGAACACCTTTCGGAATCGACTCTCGTGGGGGTTTCGCAGTAAGCGATACATGAGCGTGGTAGAAAAACATTCGTGAAATTCGCACATTCGTGATAGAATCCTGAACGCTTGACAATAGTGTCCAGTATCAAAGAACAAGAAAAGGAGACAAGGAATGAAAGGCAAACTCTCTACTTTGGGATGCGTGCTCATTCTGGGTGCATTGATCGTCAGTGGCTGTGGGCCGGCCACGGCCCAGCCCACCGAACTCCCAACGGCTACTCCGACGGAGGCGACCGCAGAGGCACCCGCCACGGCCCAGCCCACCGAAGCCCCAGTGGCCACTCCGACGGAGGTCCCTACGAAGGTACCCCCCACGAAGCAGCCCACCCAAGTCCCAACGGCCACTCCGACGGAGGCCGCCGTGGAGGCACCCGACGAGGTCCGGGCTGCCCGCGATGTGGCCCTGGCTTACGTCAGCGGACGCTATGGCGAGCAGGCTCCCGCGCTGGGGCTGACCTGGACAGAGGAATTCATCACTCCAGAAGGGCTGGTCGGCTCGGGAACTTACCAGTACACCGCCGAGGATTGGGTCGTCACGATCACCTATCCATTGGTGGCCCCCGAAGCGGTCGTCTACCAGGTCGTGGTGGCTAACCCAACCACTGGGTTCCAGTGGGAGGGAGAGGTAAACGCAGTGTTGCAGGTGACGGAGACGCTCGCTCCCACCGGTAGACAGCCCGTCGTGGGCTGGCCCGGCCGCGTCGTCAGCCTGCCGGCCGGCAGTCAGTTCGACGACTACCTCGCCCTGGAGCCCGAAGGGGCTGGCGAGGTCGGCCTGACCGGTGCCGATAATACCGTCGAGGCCCAAATCCAGATGCTGCGCGACAGCACCACCTACGCCCACTTGTGGGGCACGCTCACCTGCCCTGTGCTCGACTACGGCGGCTGCCAGCTCGTCGTGACCCGCCTGCGCGAGGACAGGCCGGGCCCCTCACTTGCCCCCGACCCGGTCGAGGGCTGGGAGGGCATCATCGTCAGCTTTCCGCCAGGGTCTCAGTTCGATGACCACTTCCTCCTGGCGGGCGACTTCGCCGTGGGGTATGGCATAGACAGCCCCGATCCCACGCTCGCCGCTCAGTTGGCAGGCCTGCGCGATACGCAGACCACCATCCGCGTTTGGGGGAAGCTCATATGCCCCACCATCAACGCCTTCGGCACGGGAATCTCAGTGAACCGCATCGAGGTCGTGGGGGAGCTCCCAGCGCCCGCGCTGACGCCGACGGAGACGCTCGCTCCCACTGCTGGACAGCCTGTTGCGTGCTGGTACGGCCGTGTTGACAGCACACCTGATGATTCCCCGTTCGACGACTACCTCGTCTTGCTGCCTGAAGAGCTTCGCCGCGCGGTCGGCCTGACCGGTGCCGATGAAGCCATCGAGGCTGAGATCGAGAGTCTGCGCGACAGCGGCACCTACGCCCACTTCTGGGGCGCGCTCACCTGCGACGTGCCCGACTACGGCGGCTGCCAGCTCCTCGTGACCCGCCTGCGCCCCGAGGGACCAGAAGGCCCCTTTTTCGACCCCGAGGCGGTCGAGGGTTGGACAGGCAGTATCTCCAGCACGCCGGATGACGCCCAGTTCGACGACTACTTCGTCCGGTCGGGCAGCATCCCCGTGCGCTATGGCATAGATAGCAGCGATGCCGCCATCGCCGCTCAGTTGGAAAGCCTCCGCGATACGGGGACCATCGTCCGCGTGTGGGGCCAGGTCACATGCCCGGCCATCGACGTCTACGGCACGCAGATCCAGGTGGCCCGCATCGAGGTCGCCATGGAGGCACCCACCGAAGAAGAAGGGTACGAGGGGTGGAATACGTACATGAGCGAGAGATTCGGGTACGCGCTCAGGTACCCCGGAGAATGCACGGTAATGGGGTCTGATCTCGATGAGTCAGTGCAGTTTGTGGGCCCGGTAGTGGACAACGAGCACTGGCCCTGGTTTTTTGTGGATCACTATGACAGCGATTTCTATCACCCACCCGCCGGCACCGATGTCCACCAGTGGATCGCCGATTCTGGCCACCCTTACGGTGAGATCGGTCCCGAAGTGGAGGTTGCTGGTCTGCCCACGGCCCACTTCATATACGAGGGAGGCCCGGGGGTCTACGACTCTGACCATTACTTCCTCATCAGAGGTGACCAACTCTTCCACATCATGATACTTCACGCTGGCGGCCAGCAGGACTGGGACCTGTACGACAAGTTCTTGCAGAGCTTCGTATTCCCCTCGGAGGCCGCCGCTCCGCCGGTCGAGCCTGCATCCGACACGGTTGACGGCTGGGTGGGCACGATCGTCAAGCTCCCACCTGGCTCCCAGCTCGACGGTTACTTCGAGCGTGATGACGGGCAGCGCTTTGGGATCGATACAGTGACCGATAGCCTGCGTGCACGGCTCGAGGAGGTCCGCTGGACGGGGGCCCAGATCGAGGTGTGGGGACAACTCCTGACAGGTATCCCCGCCTACGAGGGCCAGCTAATCCAGGTAGAGCGGCTCGAGACGGTGTCGGGACCGGCGCAGGAGCCCAGGAATCTCTCGCCCTTCGCCTTCGCCAGCGCGTCTTCTGCTCTTCCCTCAGATCGGTGGAGCCAGTACTGGGCTTGGTCGGCCATCGACGGCTTGCTGGAAACCGCCTGGGTGGAGGAGGGGCACCGGGGTCATGAGCCCTGGCCCTCGGGGCCAGGTATCGGCGAGTGGATCATGCTCACCTTCCCCGAAGCGATCGAGGTTCACCGCATCGGCGTGGACGTCGGTTTCGACCGGGACGCCGATATCTTTCCCAAGAACAACCGGCTGAAGAGAGCGACCATCGTCTTCTCCAAGGGAGAACACATCGAACTGGCCTTCTCCGACACCCGGGGAGTGCAGATAATGGACATCCCCCCGGTGAAAACGACCTATGTCCAAGTGGTCATTGACGAGGTCTATCCCGGCTCCAAGTATGACGATACTTGTCTGGCGGAAATAGAGGTGTGGGGAAGGACACAATGACGGCACCAAGATCCGCTGACCGAAGTGGCATAGAGTTGGATGTGCGGATCCCCGGAAGAAAAGCCATCGAATTGGGCAAGAACTAAAGGAGAAAGCAAAATGAAGAGAGCAATCTACATCGCCCTGGCAGTTCTGCTGGCGATCACCACTGTGAGCTGCGCCCGTGCTCCTGCTCTGCCGAGGCCTGCTCCGGCCGCTCCTCCGCGTCCTCAGGTCGTTGAGGTGATCAAAGAGATGCCCGTCGAAAAGGTCGTTGTCGAAAGGGTCGTGGAGATGGAAGTGCCTGTCTCTGCGCCAGCGGCGCTGGCACCAATCAGCGAGCGGATGATCATCCGCACCGTGGAGCTGGTGATGTACGTCAACGATGTGGAGGCTAGCTTCGACGAGATCCAGAAACTGGCCGAGGACATGGGCGGTTACGTGGCCAGTGCCAACACCTGGCACCAGGGAGAATACACGCGCGCCCGTCTCACCATCCGTGTCCCCGCCAATCGACTGGACAGTGCTCTGGAGCGGATAAAAGCCCTGGCCACCGAGGTGGAGCGGGAGTCCACCTCAGGCGAGGATGTGACCGAGGAGTACACTGACCTGGAGGCCCGCCTGCGCAACCTGGAGGCCACCGAGGTGGAGCTGCGGGAGCTGTTGGCAACTGTGCGCCAGCGCACCGGCAAGGCGGAGGACATCCTGGCCGTGCACCGCGAACTGACTAACATCCGAGGTCAGATCGAACAGATCAAGGGCCGCATGCAGTATCTGGAGCAGATGAGCGCCCTGGCGACGATCCACATCGAGCTGACCCCCGACGTGCTCAGCCGGCCCCTCACCGTGGGCCGCTGGGAGCCCAAAGGAACGGCCGCCAATGCGGTGCGAGCTCTGATTCAGGTGCTGCAATTCCTCGTTGAGGCTGGCATCTGGCTCGTCATCGTCGGCCTGCCCATCCTGATCCTGATCGCCGTCCCCACCCTCATCCTGATCCTCGTCATCCGCGCCTGGCGACGACGGAGGCGCGCGTAAGGCGCAGGAGGGCAGCGAATAACGACGCACTGTCCAGCACCAGAAGAGCGCCGTACATATGCGGCGCTCTTCTGGTGCTGGGCCTCCTCGAAACGGGGAGAGACGTGGAGATCATCAGTATGCGGGAAGCGCCGCTGATCAACATGCGCTGCGCCCTAGCTATTCATGAACAGGGTCTCGCGGTCCTGCTTTCTTTTTGCCTGGTAGTCCTCGCGCAGTATTGCAAAAGCAGAGCCACCCAATTCTGTCGGGGACGGTTTCCGAGGGCCCCTTACATAATGCTTCTTATGTGAGGAGTTTGTGTGGGATGCAGACAGACCTCGATTAGCCCAAAAGGGGAGGGGGGTGTAATAAGCTGGACTTCTGCTTGCCAGGTAATCTGGAGTGCGCCTTTGGTCAACCGGAATACGTGGTTGTTGCTGATCGATTGCTATACCTGATCACCTGTCCAGCGAAAAGGCTAGCACCTGTCCAGTCCTCAAACTCCCCGGTTCGCCGATGCGCCGGGGAGTTGTTTGTGTATGCGTTCAGGCAAGTTAACAGCGTTGCGAGAATGGGTAAGATGTGATAAGATCATGGCGTCTCAAACTCCTGCTTCACGGGTGAGGTGGGCGCGCAGGACTCCCAGGGAAAGCGAAATGGCCCCGCTGCTGCTGAGAGCCAAACTCCACTGCGGCAAACTACACAGAAAGGACAGCCCTTCATGCCCATATCGAGCCGCCGAACCCTGCTCCTCATGGCCGCCGTAGGAATGACTATGCACGGCATTGTCCTCAGCCTCAGCGGGCCAATCCTGCCCTCCCTCATGGAGGCCTTTGCCCTGCAGGAGGCCCGGGCCGGGCTGTTGCTGGCCAGCGGCTCAGCCGGGTTCCTGATGGGAACGCTGGGGAGCGGCTTTTTGATAGATCGCCGAGGGCTCAAGCGGGCCTTCCTGCTGGGCCAGGGTGGGGAAGTGCTGGCCCTGGGGCTGTACGCTGTGGCCCCCGCTTTCCCCGTCGCTTTGGCCGCCGGTTTGATGCTCGGCCTGGGGGCGGGCATCATTGAGACCACCCTTAACACTCTCCCGGCGCGCATGGCCAGCCGACAGGCCGGTTCATTGATGAACCTGATCCACCTCTTCTTCAGCCTGGGGGCTTTTATCGCGCCCCTGGCCATCGGAGCTCTGCTGGAGAGAGGATGGATGTGGCAGACCATCTACTGGGCGACCATCATCCCCACCGTGGGAGTAGGCACGGCTGTGCTGGGAGTACGCTTCCCCGATGCTCCCCCACGCCAGAAACAGGAGGGTTCCACATGGACGTTGCTGCGCCAGAGGCCAGTGATCCTGGGCGCGCTGGTGCTGCTTTTCTACGTGGGCGCGGAGCTGGGGATCGCCTACTGGGTTGTCCTCTACCTCCAGCGGGAACTGCATCTGCCCATCGGATTGGCCAGCGCGGGGCTTTCCACTTTTTGGATCGCCGTGATGGCCGGCCGGTACGGCAACAGCCGGCTGGCCCTACGCTTCGCGGGTCGCGATCTGGTGATCGCCAGCGGCATTGGAGGAGCTATCTGCTGCTGGGGCCTGCTCACCACAAGACAACCCCTGCTGGCTTTTGGCTGGCTGATCCTGGCCGGATTCCTCTTTGCAGGGATATACCCCCTGGCCATGGCCAGCGTCAACTCCCGCTACCCCCGCTTCGCCGGGAGAGTCAGCGGGCTCCTGGCAGCCTGCGCCGCGGCCGGGGCCCTGTTCTTCCCCCCTCTTCTGGGTGCTGTGGCCCAGGGGACGAGCCTTCGGCTGGCGATGGGCCTCAATGGACTGTGGATGATGGGAGTGGCCCTGAGCTTCGCCTTCATGCCTCGCGAGGCCCCCCTCTTCAGAGCTGAGGCAGGGGCCGGGGAGCAGGAGTAAACGACGACGATGGCCCTCTACGGCGGAGTCTTCCTCCTGGCTGCAGGGACGCTGCTCTTTGAGATCACCCTGACCCGCATCTTCTCCATCGCCCAGTGGTATCACTTGGCATTCATGGCCGTGGGGCTGGCCCTGCTGGGCTCGGGGGCCAGCGGCTCCCTCCTCACCCTGCTGCGGGAGCGACCGGTCCTCCAGCAAGGTAGGCAATCACCTGCGGACAGGGCATTGATCCTCTGCGCGGCGCTCTTCAGCCTCACTGCCCTGGGGGGCTACCTGGCCTGCAACCTCCTGCCCTTCGACTCCTTCCGGCTGGCCTGGGAGCGGGCGCAGCTCCTCTATTTGGCTGGCTACTACCTGGCCCTCACCCTGCCTTTTCTCTGGTCCGGCCTGGCCTTTGCCCTTTTGCTGGCCCGAGCCCCAGAGCGGACAGGCCGCCTTTACTTCGCCAACCTGAGCGGTTCTGGCGTGGGAGCGCTGGCAGCCATCGGTGCGCTCTCCCTGCTCAGCAGCGAGCGCGGTGTCGTGGCCGCCGCGCTGCTGGGCCTGGGGGCTGCGCTGGCCTTTGAGCTGGCAGCCGGGGGGCGGAAGCGGGCATGGCGGGCGGCCCTAATCGCAGCCCTGCTCCTCTGCGCGGCCCTGCTGATCCGCCCATGGCCCTTTCTGGGCGTCCGCATGTCCCCTTACAAGCCCCTGTCCCAGACGCTGCGCATGCCCGATGCGCGCCTGGAGGGGACCTGGTGGAACGCTTCCTCGCGGGTTGACGTGGTGGACAGTTCCACCATTCGCTCGGCGCCGGGGCTGAGCCTGGACTACCTCCAACCACTGCCCCCTCAGAAGGGGCTCACCGTGGACGGCGACAACCTCCAGCCGCTGACCCAGGTGTCACTCGCCGAGGCAGATTTCGTGGACTACCTGCCCACGGCGCTGGCCTATCAGTTGGTGCACCATCCCCGGGTGCTGATCATCGAGCCGGGTGGGGGGATGGATGTGCTGGCCGCCCTGCACCACGATGCACAGCGAGTGGTGGTTGTGGAGTCCAATTCGCAGATCCTCCACCTTATGCGCGGCCCCTACGACGATGCAGTGGCGGGGTTGTATCGCCATCCACAGGTGGAACTCCATGCCACGCAGGGACGGAGCTACATGCGGGCGACCTCAGAGCGATTCGACCTTATCCACTTCGCCTTGGCCGAGGGGTACCGAGCTGTCTCCTGGGGGGCTTACAGCCTCTCCGAGAATTACCTGTACACTGTGGAGGCGCTAGCCGACGCCTACGCGCGTCTCACCCCCCAGGGCTTTCTGCTCCTCAGCCGGTGGCTCCAACTTCCGCCCAGCGAGGAGACGAGGGCCTGGGCGCTGACTGTGGCCGCGTTGGAGCGGGCCGGAGTGCCCCATCCAGAAGACCACCTGCTGGCCCTGCGCTCTTTCCAGACGGTCCTCATCCTGGCCAAGAGGAGCCCCCTCACCGAGGCAGAATTGGCAACGGTGCGGCACTTCGCCCAAGAGATGTCCTGCGACCTCATCTACCTGCCGGGGATCACCCCTCAGGAGGTCAACCGCTACAACGTGCTGCCCCAGCCGGAGTATTACCGGGCTTTCGCCACCATCCTCTCCCCAGACGAAAGGGAGCGCTTCTATCAGGAGCACCTCTTTGATGTCCGGCCCACAACCGACGACCGCCCCTTTTTCTTCCACTATTTCAAGCTGGCCCAGGTCCCGGCCATCCTGGCCGGTTTCGGTAAGGCATGGCAGCCCTTTGGCGGAGGGGGCTATCTGGTTTTGGTGGTGCTGCTGGCTTTGGTGCTCGCGGCCTCGGCCCTGCTAATCCTGCTGCCCCTCTTCCTGCAGCCGAGAGTGAGCCCCTCCAAGGCGGGTCGAGTGCTATGGGCGCGGACCCTGGTCTATTTCACTGCCCTGGGGCTAGCCTATCTCCTGGTGGAGATCCCGCTGCTGCAGTATTTCATTCTCTTGCTGGATCAGCCCACCTACGCCTTCGCTCTGGTGCTTTGTGCGCTGCTGCTCGCCTCGGGCGCGGGGAGCCTCCTGGGGGAGCGGATCAGGACTGCTGGCGTGGTGTGGTTGCTGGGGCCGGTGGTACTGCTCTACGCCCTCCTTCTTCGCCGGCTCCCGTCGCTGCTCCTGGGCTGGCCCCTGGCGTGGCGAGTGGTGGCCTCATTCCCCCTGTTGGCCCCTATCGGGGTTCTGATGGGCTTTCCCTTTCCAGCAGGGATCCGCCGCTTGGGACGGGCTGCACCGGAGGCCATCCCCTGGGCCTGGGCGGTCAACGGCTGTGCCTCGGTAGTCAGCTCGATTCTGGCCACCATGTTGGCGGTGAGCTTCGGCTTCTCGTGGGTCCTGGTGTTGGCTGCTGCGCTCTATGTCCTGGCAGCCGCGGCCCTCATCCCCCTGCCCCCCTCTCCCAACTTTGGGAGAGGGGGGAATCGAATAGGCAACTTGTAACTTGCAACTTGTAACTTGTAACTCCCGGCTCCGAACCTGCTTTCTGTGGGTGCTGGCCCTGGCCCTGATCATCCTGACCACCGGGCCATCGCAGCCGCTGGTGACCATCGGTCCTCCCCAGAGGGTGCTGACCGTGAACCCTAAGATGGGAGTTCACACCCGCCTGACCGACGAGGTGGAGCCCTGGAAGATAAAACGTTCGCTGCAGATGGTGCGGGAGATGGGCGCGCCCTGGATCGTGGAGTACTTCCCCTGGGCTTACTGTGAGCCCTCGCCGGGGCGCTTCGATTGGGCGCACGCTGACCTGGTGGTGGATCACGCCCGGGCACAGGGGCTGACGGTGATTGCCCGGCTGGGCTTGGTGCCCGCCTGGGCCCGCCCCCCGGACACCGACTGGAGCTATCTGGACGAGTCGAGCTACGGGGCCTTCGCTGATTTCATGGCCGCCTTCGCCGAGCATTTCGACGGGCGCATCAGTCACATCATCATCTGGAACGAGCCCAACGTCAGCCTGGAGTGGGGCTTCCGCTCCCCCGATCCAGCCGGGTACGCCCGGCTGCTGGCGACGGTCTACCCCCGGGCCAAAGAGGCCAACCCTCAGGTGCAGGTCCTGGCTGGAGCACTGGCACCGACGTTGGCTCTACCGGGAGATCCAGACGCGATGGGGGACCTGGATTACCTGAGGGGCATGTACCGGGCCGGTGCCAGGGACTACTTCGATGGGCTGGCCGTCCATGCCTACGGCTGGCGCTTCCCCCCGGAGGACCCATCAGCCCCCGATAAAATCAACTTCCGACGGACGGAACTGCTGCGGGAGATCATGGTCCACTACGGGGATGAGGCCAAGAAAGTCCACATCACCGAGGGGGGTTGGAATGATCACCCCCGCTGGACGAAGGCCGTGCATCCAGCCCAGAGGGCGCTCTACACCATCCAGGCCTACCAGTGGGCCCAGGAGAGGTGGCCCTGGAGCCAAGCAGTGTGCCTGTGGGCCTTTCGCTACCCCCGCCCGGCGCACACCTATCAGGACTACTTCACCTTCGTGAGCGCCGATTTCCAGCCCAAGCCCATTTACGACCTGGTGCGGGACTACTCGCAGGGGAAGGGATTCAAAACGAAGTGGGAAGGAGAGTCTCAATGAGCTTTCGAGTGGTGCTGGTCAACCCCAACCAGATGAAGCCAGCGGTGGCCCCCATCGGGCTGGACTACCTGGCCTCCTCGCTGAAGGCCGAGGGGTTCGAGGTAGAGGTGCTGGACCTCTGCTTCGCCGAGGATTTCCATACCGCCCTGGATGGCTACTTCCGTGAGCACACCGTTGATGCGGTCGGCTTCTCCATCCGCAACACTGACGATTGCTACTACGCCGGCCAGGACTTCTTCCTGCCCCGCTACCGGGAGATGATCCAGGCCACCCAGGAACGGACATCCGCCCCGCTGATCCTGGGTGGCGTTGGCTTCTCCGTCATGCCGGAGAGCATCCTGCGCTACTGCGGCGTAGACCTGGGGATCGTGGGCGATGGGGAGTGGGCGCTACCCCGGCTGCTGCACCGACTGGAGCACGGAGAGGAGTACGGCGACTTGCCCGGGCTGGCCTGCCGGACCGAGCGAGGGATCCTGGTGAATCCTCCCGCTTTCCTGGACCTGGATGAACTTCCCTCCTCGCGTCGGGGCGCGATTGACAACCAGCGCTACCTGCGTGAGGGGGGCATGGGGGGCATCGAGACCAAGCGTGGCTGCCCCAGGGGCTGCATCTACTGCGCCGACCCGGTGGCCAAGGGGCGCGTGTGCCGGGCCCGCTCCCCGAGCAAAGTGGCCGACGAGATTGAGCACCTGCTGGAACTGGGGGTGGATTGGCTGCACACCTGCGACAGCGAGTTCAACATCCCGGCCCATCACGCCGAGGCCGTGTGTGAGGAGATGATCCGGCGGGGATTGGGTGAAAGGGTGCGGTGGTATGCTTACTGCGCCCCCCGCCCCTTCTCGCAGGAGTTGGCGAGCCTGATGAGGCGGGCCGGCTGCGTGGGGATTGACTTCGGCGTGGACAGCGGCGACGATGGGATGCTGCGCCGGTTGGGGCGCGACTTCACCACAGAGGATCTGAAGGAGGTGGCCCGCATCTGCCACCAGGAGGGGATCACCTTCATGTACGACCTACTGCTGGGTGGCCCTGGCGAGATGCGGGAGACAGTGCGGAAGACCATCGAGCTGATGCGCCAACTCAACCCCTCCCGCGTGGGGGTGCCGGTGGGAGTGCGCATCTACCCCGGCACGCCTCTGGCGCGGATGGTGCGCCGGGAGGGGGTGGGGACAGACAATCCCCATCTCCATGGCAGGGTGGTGGACAACGACGACTTCTTGGCCCCCATCTTCTACCTCTCCGCCGATATGGGTCCCGATCCCCTGTCCTTCGTTGGGCATCTGGTCGGGAAGGATGAGCGCTTCTTCTTCGGCAGTGCGGAAAGGGAGGAAGCGGATTACAACTACAACCAGAATGAGCTCCTGGTGGAGGCCATCCAGGAGGGGTATCGCGGCGCCTTCTGGGACATCCTGCGCCGGCTGAGGGAGGAGGGTCGGTGAGGAGAGATGGGTGGCCCCCTCAGTCCGTTGTTGTGGTCATCGCGGCGGTCATCCTCCTGGCCCTGCCCGTGGGAGGATGGCTACTCTGGCGGCGACGGGGGACTTCAGTGGATGAGACCTGGCAGCGGGTGCAGCTCTCCGGCGTGCTGCGGGTGGGGTTGGACGCCAGCTATCCCCCCTTCGAGTACATTGACCACGAGACGGGGGAGATCGTGGGCTACGACGTGGACCTGGCCAGGCTCATCGGGGAACAGTTGGGGGTGGAGGTGGAGTTGATCAACGCCGGATTCGACGGCCTGTACCCGGCTCTGAACGCCGGTCGCTTCGACTGTGTCATCTGCGCCTTCCCCCACGATCCGCTCCTGACCCGCGAGGTGGGCTTCTCCACGGCCTACTTCCAGGCAGGGCTGACGCTGGTCACACAAGACGATGAACTGGACATCGCCACCATTGATGACCTGAAGGGCCGCACACTGGCTGTGGAATGGGGAGCGATGGGGGATGTGAAGGGGCGAGAGCTCCAAAAGCGGCTGGAGGGGCTGACCCTGGCTCCTTACGCCACGCCCAGCGACGCGTTGGACGCCGTTCGCCGAGGAGAGGCCGACGCCGTGCTGGTTGATGCCATCTCTGCCTACCAGGCAGCAGATCACGACTCCTCCCTGCACATTGCCCAGGAGAAGATCACCGACGAGCCCTACGTCATCCTGGTGCCCCTGGACAGCCCCCAGCTTCTGCAGGCCATTAACGAGGTTTTGGCCCACTTCCACGCCGACTCCACCCTTATTCAACTGAGAGAGAGGTGGTTTTAACGGAGGCACAATGGACAAGCTAATCATTGAGGGCCAAAACATGACTCCCTTCACCTTTCAATGGAAAAACCGCATTGATCTTTCGGATAAGGTCATCCTGGCCTTTGGTGGCGGTGGGAATCTGGCTGAGACGTTTCTGTATGCCGCCGCCTGCTGCGGGGCGGAAGTTGTGATTGCAGACCTTCCCCCCGCTGATGCGGGGAAGAGGGCCGCCTTTGAAGACAAGCTACGGCGAATGGCCCAGAACATCACCGATCTCTCTCCCCACGGTCTTCCAGCAGTGTACTATGCCGACGTCACCGAATTGCATGATGTCTTGGACGTGTTCTCAGCCATTGGCGATGCGACAGGTGGGGTGGACATCGCCGTTGATTTCGCAGGCATAACGCATCCACCCTTCGACTTGATCGCCGATGAACCGGTCGAGATGCTCGAACACTTCCGGCGGGTCGTGGACGTCAATTTGACCGGCGCATTTATCGTGACCCTGGCAGCAGCGCGTCATATGGTGCTGAGGAGACAAGGGCACATCATCCATCTCTGCAGCAGTGCGAGCAGACTCTCCCTCTACGGTACCTACGCGTACAACGCAACCAAGCATGCTGTGGAGGGATTAGTGAAGACTGCGGCGGCGCAGCTTGCGCCCTTCGGCGTGCGGGTCAATGGCATTGCCCCCGGCACGGTAGAGACCGACCTCAACAGGAGTCTGCTCAGAGATGCAGATGGCAACTATCGGCCACGGTCTCTGAGCATTCTCGCCCATACGCCGACCAAGAGGTTCGCGACCCGCGAAGGCGTCGCGGAAACGCTGGTCGCTATGTGCCTCGAGCAGCGTCATTTCACGGGGAATGTCGTTTTCGCAGACGACGGGTATAATGTGGAAGGTCACTCCTGGCCGGAAGGCAACATCGCACTGTACAAAGGCGGCGAAGCGCTCCAAAAGCTCTTCCGCGAGCTCAAGTCGACCTATCCAAGGGACACCTGTTGACAAAGGCGAGCACCTTCAAGCGCGAGGAGACCCACTCGGCTGAGGAAGAAGTGGTTGGAGTGACGACGTTGGTTTGTTCCATGTGGGGTGTAGCGCAGCTCGCTGCGCGCTGACGCGGGGCAAGCCCCGCTATTCCATCGAACAGTCTTTGACGCTTCCGAGAGATCTCACCATCTGAGCAGAGGTATTATGACAGACAGAGAAGGACGCGTTGACCCCCCATACCGGAAGAGTTCGCTTCGTATGAGGAAGCTGCCGAGTTCTGGGATAGGCATCATACGACGGACTATCCCGACACATTTCGCACGGTGGAAGTAGAAGCTGACTTCCGCCAGAAACGGAGTGTAGTCACGTGATGAAGGCAGTTGCCGAACTGATGGGAGATAGGAAGGTGGCCGTCATGATGCAGGATTGCAGGGTGATGCGGGCGTGGTGGAGAGTAGTCACAAGATGGGGCAAGGCGTCGTCGGCTGACTTGCGTGTTCAAGTGGCTGCTTGACATTTGGGTTCTTTCATGCATAATATAAGGAAAACGCTAGGAGTGCCCTGTGTTGGCCAGTTGAGTGGTTAATCATCCCGAGTTGGTAGCCAGTGAGCAAGCATTTACAGTGATTGGTGGGCAAGCGTATGAACTCCGCACAGCATTGGGAACGAACCGATAGGTTTATCCAGGACTACTTGCGGCCATTCAGAGAAGCAGTTATGGATACTCGGTACAATCTGACAAAGCTGCTGTACTGCCACCATCGCTTCTACGGGAAGCAGTACATGCTGAACACTGTGCTGTACTTGCTAAGCAAGCTCACTTCCGAACTCAACCGTCTGCGTTTTCAGCTCAGACAAGTGTCGCCAATTAGCCCCAGAACGGCAAGGGAACTCGAGGAGGCAACAGATGGGTTGGTTCAGTTCATCTCCATAGAGCTTGGGATCTACGAGGAACATCAGAAGCTCTTGATGGAACGGCTTGCGGGTAATGCAAGGAACGGGAGCCGCATTGTCACGCATGAGGAATTTCGGTCATTCGTACAGTCAGACGGGTGGGAGTTGTTGTCTGGTGCCTCTAGATGGCTTGAGAAGAAGATGAATGAGGCGGACATGGTTGTGGAGGAGCACGACGAGCACAGGCGGGGGCAATGTGAGTATGTAGAGAACTACATCAGAGAGAATCCATTGTTCATCCAACTCAGCAACATACTGGAAGTCGTTGATCCATTGATTCGTGCGAGTGAAGAAGTCGAGGCAGTAGCAGAACTGGCTAGAATCAAGAACAGGCTTGACTCAAGTGCTGAAGCTTATGCGAAGCGAGGTCTATGGCTTTATCTGGCTGCACTACTACTTGTGTGGATTTTATTGGCCGCACTCACGTGGAAACTGGGGTGGGAGGTGATGGAACCCATCATATATTTCGCTGGTGGGGGTATTACAGTTGGCAGCTATCTGTATTTCGTCATAACCCAGAAGGAATTATCTCCCAGGACCATCTATAGTCAGATTGTTCAGGCGAGACGGCATAGGAACTACCGAGTGTTGGGTTTCGACCTGCAGGCATTCCAGAGACTTGATCGCCACACGTGCACTGCCGCTAGTTGGCCAGAGCTAGCTAGCACGTCGCCAGTGTGTCGTGAAAGCTGACAACGGCTAACCGAGGGAAGTCCGCCGGCTAGACAACCGGAGGCGTGAGCCAAATACTCGCAGCCCTGCCCAGATGCCGTCTAAGACGCTCGGCTGATTGGACGCGACGAACGCTGTCTCACATGTTGAAACGAGCGATTGGATCATGACCGCTGATTCAACTATCAGAGATATCTTGCTCAGCGATCCTCTCGCTAGATTTGACCGTGAAATCGCAAGTATAGAGGTGCATAGTCGATTCGCTGAATTCCTTCCCCCTTCCGCTTCTTCCCAAGTCGTCGGAGCGCTCTTACCATTTGTATCAGAGAGACCATGGAGATACTGGGATTCAGAGACCGTAGTAACTGCGCTTGATCTGCTTGAACAGGACGCGAGTCGCACATTTGAGGCTATTAGGGTCCGAAGGTTCGCACTTGACCGCGGAATAGAGAACCTGTTTCGTCCTTCTCCCGTTGTCTTCGTAGAGGAGTCTTTCGATCATACACAGTCCCGTGGCCTGATTCGCCTCGCTACAGAGTTCTTCCCGGAGTACTTGCGGTGGGCAGAACATGTTTTCTGAAACTTGATTGAGGTGTATTGGTCGGTACGGAAGCGAGGTGGTGTTGAGGGCAGGTTTGATATTCGTAGAGCCACCGACTTCCTTTCACAGAAAGGCCTTGATCGTCTCTTAAACGGCTATGTTGACAAAGTGCGAAATGCAATTGCCCATGGAGAGTTTACGTTTACTGGATTGAGTATCGAGTTCGGTGCCGTAAGGCCCAAGAGTTACTCATCGTCAGAATTCCTGCGTCTTTTTGATGAGCTTTGCCGGACATGCAACGCGTTGGGCATCGGACTAACGCTGTTTTGGGCTCGAAACAACCCGGGTGACCAATTCCGCGATTCGATTCCTCTAACGATAGTGACAAGACTCGCAGCGGGAGGCCTGAATCGTACCGGTTTAAAGCTCCTGGGGGTCGTGGAGTCAAGTACAGCATTGGCAGGAAGGCAACTGCATGCGGCTGTGCGAATGTCAATGAGATCAAGAGTGCAGGTGCTTGGTCAGTGCGCGCGGGTTGCCACGCACCTGATTGAGGCAGGCGCAGAGGGTTACGACCTATTCTCAATCGAGATAGACCACGGCGAGCAGGTGAGCTCGTTGGTCACAGTTATGCCCGATAGACTGATGGAATTGCTGCAGAGCGACGCTTCAATAGGGCGCCTCCATGAAGCCTTTCCAGAAACCCAGCTTCTCTGGTTCAATGAGAGCATCCTGAGAACCAGACTACGTGCGTGGTGGACTCTCCTGTTGACTGGCATTAAGTGTCTGCATTTGCAGCTGCTCAAGAACTGGCAGGAACACGGATTCTGTATCGGAAAGGGGCGTTTTCGCATACGTGAGATAGAAAACTTGAGCAGCCAAGGGGTTGCTCGGATTCGCATCAGGGCAGTCCTAAAGAACCCCTCCGACGCGAAGGACAAGCAAGTGGTGAGGGAGATCATCCGTGAGCTTGTTAACGCTGGAAGGCGTCGATTGGTGAGATCGCGGGGACATTTCCTTGACCCGGGCATCCCTTGGCCCAAGAGACCGAAACACATATTTTTAGATCTCTTCAGAGTCGGCGGCACCTTGCGCTGGCTGCGCGGAGGAGGCTGGCCAGCAGGTAATGTTGTGGCTACGGCAGAGCGTGTATGGGGCAATAGTGATCCAGTTCTGGTCGTTAATCCAGAAGAAATCTACAAGGGCATTCGGATTCGATACATGATGGACGCTGCCCGACTTTGGGAAGCGTTGCGTGGAGTTGCGGATGTGGTAACAGATAGCGGCAATTCCCGATGTAGCGAAGCTGACGGGAAATGATGTGGCAGTCTGCTCAACAAGCGGTTGGTGTGTCCTGAAAGCTGCCAACGGCTAACCGGTGCAAGTCCGCTGACCGGAAAACCAGAGGCGGGCAGCTGAAAGCGGTCAGACACTAATAGCAGCGCTTGACTGGAGAACCAGAGGCGTGAGAATTTCGCTCACGCCTCTGGTTCTAGTTTCTCGCACGGAGAGAAGACGTTCGACCTGGACGGAGAACCGAATGCCCTTGTACCTATCTCTCCCTGACGCCCTCCGCTTCGACGCCCCTCACTGCCCTTTTCCTCTCAGATGTGTGTCGTAGAAGGCCGCTACGCGCTCCATGAAGAGCGCCCATGCCTCTCCCTGAAAGGCGTGGCCCTGGCCTTCATAGACGTAGTACTCCACTTCCTTGTCTGTCGCCAGCAAGGCATCGTAGATGGCTTCGGCCCAGCGAGGTGGGGTCGTGGTGTCGGCCGTGCCCTGATGGATCTGCACGGGTGCTGTGACCAGGTCGAAGTAGGGGATGGGCGAGGTCCGCTGCAGGAAGGCCTGGTCACGGGCGGCCTGACGGTAGGACTGCCACAGGGGATCATCCGGATCGCCCCCCGTCCAGTCGGGCCAACGCCGCATGACCTCCGCATCATGACCGCTGACAGGCCCGTAGAGGACGGCAGCCTTGACACGCTGGTCTATCGTGATGGCCTTGGAGGTCACCCCGCCGCCCAGGCTGTGGCCCCACATACCTACCTGTCGGGGGTCCGCCTGAGGTACCGAGGGCAAGGAGCTGATCAGATTGAGCGCATCAATAACCAGGCCGTTGCGGAAGAAGTTCGCGCCGGTGTCGGACCCACCCCAGCCTCGAAAGTCCGGGGCGATGGTCAAATACCCCCGGCGGGCCAGGTAGTCGGCGGCGCGCCAGGTGTCTGCCCCACTCCAGTAGCGCGCAGGTGCTATGTAGCCATGGTTAAGGATGACCACGGGGAAGGGGCCCTCCCCATGGGGCACTTGCATGACGCCGGTGATGGTCAGATCATCGCTGGGGTAGGCGATGTAGTAGCGCGTGTACTGGGAGGTCGTGGTGATCACCCATTTCACCTCCAGGGTGCCACCAGGGTAGTTGCGTGCCCGCAGCTCCTCGATAGTGTAGGATACCAGAGGATGAGGGGTGGGCGTAGGGGTGATGGTCGGGCTCGGCGTCTCGGTCGCTGTGGGAGTGAAAGTGGGGGTACGGGTCGCCGTGGCGGTAGGAGGTATCGTGGGGGTGAGCTCAGCCGTAGCCGTTGCTGTCGGTGTCGCAGTGGGTGTGGGCAAGAGTGAAGGGGTGGACGTCTGGACCACGGTTGCGGAGGCGGACGAGGTGACATCTCCGCAACCGGCCAGGGTGCCTATCAGAACTATGGCTCCAGCGAGGAGCCCGAAGGTGCGTATCAGATGCATCATTGGCCGCTATTCGGTCTCGAACATCAAAGACAGGCTCAAGGTCTCCTTGGCCTGGGTCTCACCGAGGGCGTAGTTGATCTCTATCGCCAACTCCGTGATGTCCGAGTCCGGCGCGAGCTGCTGCACGTCATCGCCAACCGCCGGCACCAGCGCCTCGAACTCCACTGCGACCTCATCCCCAGGTTCTACCTTCTCGATCAACGGGCGGGTTTCATCCGGCTCCACGAGCAGCACCTCCCCCTCACTGCTCAGGAACTCCGTTGAGTAGTTCATGAGCGTGACTGTCGAATCTACTTGATTGGTGATATGCATCTGACCGACCAGGCGCACTGCTGGCGCGCCAGGGGGTTGCTGCTTCTGCACCTGAAGGTCGGAAAGCCGGATCTGGAGGGCCTGGCCGCTGGCGATGGGATCGTCGAGCAATATGATCATATCGACAGGGGTCCAGAATTCCACCCTCTGTGCCTCCATGCCGGTGGAGATTCGCTTCATCACCTCCGCCACCTCGTCGGAACTGGGCTGTGCTGAGGCACAGCCAGCCAACATCAGGCTTAGCACCAGCACACACATTGTCAACACTTTGAGGCGCATATTGTTTCCTCCTTGTCTCTTCTACTTATCCTGCATCTCTTTGACACCATCTGCCTCGACGACGGAGAAGGTCAATCCGTGCCCGTCCACAGACACCGTCACGTGGTCGCCATCGCGCACCTGCCCCTGTAGGATCTTCATGGCCAGCGAGTCCTGCACCTCTCGCTGGAGCACTCGCTTCAGCGGACGTGCACCGAACACCGGATCGTACCCCTCCTCGGCCAGCCACCTCCTGGCCTCGGGGGCCAGTTCGATAGTGATGCCCCGTTCCTCCAGCAGACCTCGCACCCGCCGCATTTGAATGTCCACGATCTCCCGCAGATCCTCCCTCGTCAGTCCATGGAAGATGATGATCTCGTCAATGCGGTTCAGGAACTCGGGCCGGAAGTGGCGGTCCAACTCCTGGAGCACCTTCTCCTGCGCTGCTTCGGGGCCCAGTTCCTTGAGCCACTGGCTGCCGACGTTGGAGGTCATGATGACCACCGTATTGGTGAAGTCCACCGTGCGGCCGTGGCCGTCGGTGAGTCGCCCCTCGTCGAGCAGTTGCAGAAGTGTGTTGAACACCTCGGCATGAGCCTTCTCGACCTCATCGAAGAGCACCACGGAGTAGGGCTTGCGCCGCACCGCCTCAGTGAGCTGCCCGCCCTCCTCGTAGCCCACGTACCCCGGCGGGGCGCCGATGAGCCGGCTGACAGTGTGCCGCTCCTGGTATTCGCTCATGTCAATGCGCACCATGGCCCGCTCGTCGTCGAATAGAAACTCCGCCAGGGCACGGGCCAGCTCAGTCTTGCCCACACCCGTGGGCCCCAGGAAGATGAAGCTCCCGATGGGCCGGTCCGGGTCCTGCAGGCCGGCTCGGGCGCGGCGCACAGCGTTGGACACCGCCTGGATGGCCTCATCCTGGCCCACCACGCGCCGGTGCAGCCGCTCCTCCATATGCACCAGCTTCTCAATCTCCCCCTCCAGCAATCGGCTCACCGGGATGGCCGTCCACTGGGAGACGATCTCCGCCACGTCTTCGGAGTCCACCTCCTCCTTCAGCAGCGAGCCCTGGGCCTGCAACTGGCGCAGCCTTTCCTCCTGCTGCGAGCGCTGCGCTTCCAGCTCGCGCAGTGTACTGTAGCGCAGCCGGGCCGCCTCCTCCAGGTCTGCTCGCCGCTCCGCCTGCTCGATCTGGATACCCGTCTGCTCGATGCGCTCCTTGGTCTCCCGCAGCGCCTGGATCGCCTCCCGCTCACCCTGCCAGCGGGCGGTCAGACGCCGGCTCTCCTCTTGGAGGTCGGCCAGCTCCTGCTCGAGCTTCTCCAACCGCTCCCGGGATGGTTCATCGCTCTCCTTCTTCAGTGCCTCCCGCTCGATCTCCAACTGCATCACCCTACGGTCCACGTCGTCCAGCTCGGCCGGCTTGGAGTCAATCTCCATGCGCAATCGGGCCGCGGCCTCGTCAATGAGGTCAATGGCCTTGTCGGGCAGGAAGCGGTCGGAGATGTAGCGCTGGGAGAGCGTCGCCGCGGCGATGACCGCTGAGTCCTGGATGCGTACCCCGTGGTGCACCTCGTAGCGCTCCTTCAGCCCCCGCAGGATGGAGATGGTGTCCTCCACCGAGGGCTCGTCAACGAGCACCGGCTGGAAGCGCCGCTCCAGCGCCGCGTCCTTCTCGATGTGCTTACGGTACTCATCCAGCGTGGTCGCGCCGATGGCGTGCAGCTCCCCTCGCGCCAGCATGGGTTTGAGCATATTGCCCGCATCCACCGCCCCCTCGGCCGCGCCAGCCCCCACCACCGTGTGCAACTCGTCAATGAACAGAATGACCTGTCCCTCCGATTCAGATATCTCCTTGAGCAGGGCCTTCATCCGCTCCTCGAACTCGCCCCGGTATTTCGTCCCCGCGACGAGTGCTCCCAGGTCCAGGGCCACCACGCGCTTACTCTTGAGCCCCTCCGGCACGTCCCCGCGCACGATGCGCTGGGCCAGCCCCTCCGCGATGGCCGTCTTGCCCACCCCCGGCTCGCCGATGAGGACAGGGTTGTTCTTGGTGCGCCGGGAGAGGATCTGGATTAGGCGTCGGATCTCCTCGTCCCGCCCGATGACGGGATCCAGCTTGCCTTTGCGGGCCTCCTGTGTGAGATCACGTCCATACTTGGCCAGCGCCTGGTAGCTGTCCTCGGGGTTGCGGCTGGTCACCCGCTGGCTGCCTCGGATAGAGGCCAGCGCCTGCAGGATGGCGTTGTAATCCACGCCATGGCGCTGCAGCAGGTCGCGGATAGGCCCTGCCTTGGGCTGGGCCACGGCCATCAGCAGGTGCTCTGTGGAGACGTACTCGTCCTTCATGGCGTCGGCGATGGACTGCGCCTCTTGCAATAGCCCATTGAGCGGTGCCGACATGGCCACTTGAGCCGTGGCACCGTATGCCCGTGGCCTGCGCCCGAGGGCTTGCTCCAGATCCCGCTGCAGAGCCTGGGCTGAGGCCCCCACCTTGGCCAGGATAGCGGGCACCACGCCGCCCTCCTGTGTCACCAGCGCCAGCAGCAGGTGTTCCGGCTCGATCTGGGCGTGGTTGAACTGCTGAGCCTGATTTTGAGCTTCCAGCAGTGCTTCTTGTGCCTTCTGAGTGAATCTATCCAATCGCATATTCTACCTCCTCATACCTTGTCCACCTCTATTATAGTCCTCAAATGTTAGAGGAATCCAAGAGAAGTGTTAGAATTACGTATGAACTGAAGCGGAGTTCTCCAGACCAAGCATAGAGCCCGTTTTCGGAGACCGCCGACCACGGACCGCCGACCGCCGCAGTCGTTTCAGCGATCGACCGTCGGTCGTCTGCGGTCGGCTGTCTGTCCTCATTTGACAACTCTCCGCCCAATGGTATACTATCGTCAACTGAAAAAGCCTCGCTGGTGTACCAGACCACGAGGCACGGCCCACTTGCACGGTGGGCACCAAGGTGGCTGACAACATACCACAAAGGCCCATCCGTTGCAAGAGGGATGGACCTTGTTTGTCGGCGGTGGTATTGAGTTCAGGTTACATGCCGTTTGGAGGATGTCGCTACTTTCCCGCTGGGCCTTCGGCCCGCTTCGGCACTTCGCTTACTCGGGGGCTTGTTATCTGAACCCAGGCACTGGGGTCCTGGAAAGCTGAATCGGGAGGGAACTCAAGTCTGTGTGAGGAGGCTCACGATAAGCGCGGAGATGTTGCGCGCGATTGGACACTCAGATTGGCGGGGGGGTGACATATGCTACCAAAAGTGAAGGAGATTGAAGTGCCTCTCCTTCAGGCACTTCTGGAGCTTGGCGGACAAGGCAGACCAAAGGAAGTCTATCCGCTTGTCACAAACAAGTTCCCTCAGATTCGTGATGAGGATCTTTCTGAGACCCTGCCGTCGGGGGGCAATAAATGGACTAACCGAATTCAGTGGGTGAGACAAAGGCTTGTTGAGAAAGGCGAGGTGGACAGCCGTGCCCGTGGTGTATGGCGAATCACTGAGAGAGGGCGGCAACGCGTGGATGATCTCGGCAAGCTTGGTCACATTGAACCTCCTGCAATGCCGACTTTTCTGGAATTGTATGAAGACTATGAAACTTCGTTTCGTGCTCAGTTGCTTGAGAAACTTCAGAGTCTGTCGCCTCGCGAGTTTGAGCAATTCGCACGCAGGCTGCTCAAAGCTTATGGATTCTTGGATGTAAGGGTTACTCAGGTATCAAGTGACGGTGGGATAGACGGGTATGGCAAACTCCGGCTTGGTTTGGCCACGATGAATGTCGCCTTTCAATGCAAGAAGTGGCAAGGTAACGTCGGTCGGCCAGAGGTGGATAAGTTCCGGGGTGCCATTCAAGGCGAGTTTGAGCAAGGGGTTTTCTTCGCGACGTCAGATTTTACTGCTGATGCAAGGAATGTATCTTTGAAGAGGGGAGCAGTGCCAATCATACTTCTCAATGGTGAAGGCATTGTGAACTTGATGATCGAAAAGGGGTTTGGTGTCGAGCGTGTGCCCCTGTATGCATATTATGAGCAGCCCGCTGATTTCACTGAAACCGACGAAGACTGAAGTAACACAGCAGGCAACGTCGTATGCGGATGACCAATTCTGTCAAGCGCTCGACTTTAGAATTGCCGAGAAAGCTGACCATCGTTGCCGGGGCCGGAGGCGTAAAACACAAAGCCCATCCACCTAAGGGCCTTCAGCCCGCTTGAGCACTTCGCTTGCCCGGCGGCCCCGTTATGTGAAATAGGGCGCACATAGAATAGAATGGCAGCCCATCGAGCGAACAACCGTGTTTGAGCGAATCCTGAAGCGTATGCGGGAGAAGATCCGCCAGCGACAGTATGTGATGACGCTCCATGCAGAAGAAGAGATGAACGACGACGATTTGACCATCTATGATGTCGAGCGGGGCATCCTTACGGTGAGATACTGGAACGCCAGAAAGACAGAGCGACCGCTGAATGGAAGTACCGGATCTCCGAGGGGAAGCAGTTGACGGTGGTGAGGTGGGGATGATCGCCAAGCTGAGCCCCACCGGCAAGCCCGTCATTATCACCGTATACATACCGTGAAAACAGGAGGATGTCAGATGGTTTGTCACATTTGTGGACGAGAAGGAGCACGAATCCGCCAAGTTGCCAGAACCTACGGCAAGGGCAAAGATCTGCTGGTGATAGAGAACGTCCCGGTGGTGAGTTGTCCGCATTGTGGGGATAGCTACCTGACAGCAGAGACACTGCACGAAATTGAACGACTCAAGCTCCATCGAAAGAGCCTTGCCGTCGAACTCCCCGTGGCAGTCGTCAGTTTCGCCTAACTAAAGGGAGCACGCCCCACTGATACTGACTTTCGCAAGGGTCTGGTGACAGTTGAATAGCGGAGGAAGACAATCCTATGCCCCGTATATTCGACAACATCGAACGAAAACTACTGCCCGCATTACAGGACACCCTTGACGTATCCTATCGTGCTGATTTCTGTGTAGGGTATTTCAATCTGCGTGGCTGGCGGCAAATTGACGCCAAGGTCGAGGAGTGGGCCGGCGGGCCGGATTATTGCTGCCGCCTGTTGGTGGGTATGCACCGCCGACCGCAGGATGAGCTTCGGGCCGCTTTCGGCTTTCTCAAGAACGACGAGCGCATGGACAACAAGACGGCCGCCAAGCTCAAGAAGGAGCTAGCCCAGGAATTCCGCGAACAGTTGACCATTGGCGCACCGACCAACGCAGATGAAGAGGGGCTGCGTCGCCTGGCAGCCCAAATCAAGGCCGGAAAGCTGGTGGTCAAGCTGTTCTTGCGCCATCCCCTCCACGCCAAGCTGTACCTGCTCCATCGCACCGACAGAGAGGTCCCCATCGTCGGCTACATGGGCAGCAGCAACCTCACCTTCTCCGGCCTGGCCGGCCAGGGTGAACTGAACATTGACGTGGTTGAACAGGATGCGAGTAAGAAACTGGCTAAGTGGTTCGACGATCGCTGGGAAGATCACTGGTGTGTGGACATTTCGCAGGAGCTTGTCGAGATCATTGACGAAAGCTGGGCCAGTGAGAAGCTGATCCCGCCCTATTACATCTACCTCAAGATGGCCTATCACCTCTCCCGTGAAGCGCGGGCTGGCCTGACTGAGTTCACCATCCCCGGCGAGTTGCGCAACACGCTGTTTGATTTCCAGACCGCAGCCGTCAAAATCTCCGCACGGCATTTGAACCGGCGGGGCGGCGTGCTGATCGGCGACGTGGTCGGGCTGGGCAAAACACTGATGGGCACGGCGCTGGCCAAGGTTTTTGAGGAGGACTACTCGATAGAGACCTTGATCATCTGCCCCAAGAACCTGGTCAAGATGTGGGAGTTCTACCGGGATGAGTACGGCTTGCGGGCCAAAGTATTGTCCATTAGCCGGGTCATCAGAGAGTTGCCCGACCTGCGACGCTACCGCCTGGTCTTGATTGACGAAAGCCAGAACCTGCGTAACCGCGAGGGCAAACGGTACGGCGCGATTCACGAATACATCCAAAAGAACGAGAGCCGCTGCATCTTGCTGTCGGCCACCCCGTACAACAAGACCTATCTGGACTTGTCGAGTCAACTGCGCCTGTTCGTGCCAGAGACAGCCGATCTAGGCATTCGTCCGGAAAGACTGCTGCGCGAGATTGGCGAGATCGAGTTCAATCGCCGCCACCAATGCCCCTTGCGTTCCCTGGAAGCGTTCGAGAAGAGCTCATACGCCGACGATTGGCGAGAACTGATGAGCCTGTTCATGGTGCGGCGCACGCGCAGCTTTGTCCGCGACAACTACGCCACGCTAGACCCGGAGAGCGGACGCAAATACCTGTCTTTTGCAGACGGTTCCCGCAACTTCTTCCCCACCCGTCACCCCGAGACAGTGCGTTTTCCCATAGACGAGAGTGATCCCAACGACCAGTATGCGCAGTTGTACACAGACAATGTGGTGGACAGCATCAATGGCCTCGACCTCCCCCGCTACGGTTTGGGAAACTATGTGGTGGAAAAGCCCAAGCAGCCGCCGAACCAGAGAGAGAGCAAGATATTGGATGACCTCTCGCGGGGCGGCAGGCGGCTGATGGGCTTTTGCCGCACCAACCTGTTCAAGCGACTGGAGACCAGTGGGCACGCCTTCTTGCTTTCGGTTGAGCGGCACATCTTACGCAACTACATCTTTGTCCACGCCCTGGAGAACGACCTGCCGCTGCCCATTGGCACACAGGGCGCGGAGATGCTGGATACCCGCTTTGAGGATGCGGATGCGGACGCGATTGATTACAGCACGCTCGATCTCTTTGACGACGACGTCGGTGAAGACGGCGACGAAAACGATGACGCGACCGCCACGCCAACCCTGACTCCCCTACGCACTGAAACCGCCTTCAGAGAACGCGCTGCCGCTGTCTATGATCTCTACGCCACCCGCTACAAGCGCCGCTTCCGATGGATACGGCCCGACCTGTTCAAGAGAAGCCTGGGCCAACACTTGCGGGCCGATGCCAGAGACCTGTTGAGTATCTTGCAACCGTTTGGCGAGTGGGACGTGGATCAGGACGCCAAGCTGAACGCCCTGCATCAGTTGCTGACTGAGACACATCCGCAGGACAAGGTGCTGGTTTTCAGCCAATTTGCCGACACGGTGCGCTACCTGGAGGAGCAACTACAGGCGCGGGGCGTAGACAGACTGGCTGGCGTCACCGGCGATTCGTCCGACCCCACCGGATTGGCGTGGCGCTTCAGCCCGGTGAGCAACAACAAGCGAGAGCAGATCAATCCCGACGACGAATTGCGGGCGCTGGTGTCCACCGATGTCCTCAGCGAGGGGCAAAACCTGCAAGATGGCTTCATCGTGGTCAATTATGACTTGCCCTGGGCCATCATCCGGCTGGTTCAACGGGCCGGGCGCATTGACCGCATCGGGCAACAGGCCCCGGACATTTTGTGCTACACTTTCTGGCCTGCCGAGGGCGTGGAGCGGATCATCCGTCTGCGCGAACGGTTGCGCCAGCGATTGCGGGAAAACGCAGAAGTGGTAGGCACAGATGAGCTATACTTGTTAAGGATGAAAACTTGCGTTTTTGGTCTTCTTGACTTCGGGCAGCAATATGCGTTTAGTGAGCCCAGCACCACTATATTTAGTAGTCCATTGCCTGATCCACCACTAAATACGCCGATGGCCACAGTTCACCAAGATTAAGCTCGTGGTCAGAAAACATCGGATTTAATCCTTAACAGGTATATTCTTTGAAGATGATGTAGATGCTCAACCGCTCATTGACCTGTACCACGAAAAGATGGGCATTCTGGACGATCCGCCGGACACCGAGATTGACCTGGTATCCAACGCCTACCAGATCTGGAAAAATGCCACCGATGCCAACCCCAAGCTAAAGACGATCATCCCCAGACTGCCGGCGGTGGTCTACTCGACCAAAGCGCATCCCGCCGGCACTGTGGCCGCTGGCCCGGCTGGAGTGCTGGTCTATTTGAATACCACTGAGGGCAACAGCGCCCTGGCCTGGATGGACCAGAACGGCAACAGTGTCAGCGAATCCCAGTTTGCCGTTTTGCGCGCCGCCGAATGTGCTTTGGACACGCCCGCCCTGCCGCGCCAGGAGAACCATCACGATATAGTACAAAGCGGCGTGAAGCACATCATGACCGAGAGTAAGTTTGTGGGCGGGCAGTTGGGCCGTGCGTCCGGGGCGCGGTTCAAGACCTATGAACGACTGAGCGAGTATGCCAGGCAACTCCGCCGCTCGTTGTTTGAGTCCCTACCTACTTCACAAGCCCTGTTCAAAGCAGTGGAACAGATCTACCGCTTCCCCCTGCGAGATAGCGCCAAAGATAAGCTCAACCGGCAATTGCGCAGTAGCGTGCAGGACGAACAACTGGCCGAACTGGTGGCGAACTTGTACGAAGATGATAGGCTGTGCCTGGTGCAAAAGGAACAAGAGACACAGGAGCCGCGCATCATCTGTTCGCTGGGGCTGGCCCGCCTGCACGAGGAGGACAACGTATGATGCTCGATACGGCGCGGGCTCGACGCCACCTCAAGGGGTTCGATTTTGAATCTCTGTTCATCGAAGAGCTGGGCTGGGATAACTATTCGACTAATCTGGACGTGGAGGTTGTCGAAGAACGGTTCACGCTGCAAGCCGTGGCCGAGAAGCGGGGTGTGGTGGCCTTTACCTGTGCCCTGGCAGGGGCCATCCCCCCGTATGCTGCGCGGCGCAAGATCGAGCGGCAGGTGGCCCGATCCTTCCGCGAGCATTTCATCATCTATGTGGATGGGGAGCGCACCGAGCAAATCTGGCAATGGGTGCGGCGGGAGGCAGGCAGGCCGCTGGCCAGTCGGGAACACCACTACACCATCCAGCAGCCGGGCGACTCGCTCATCCAGAAGCTACAAAACATCGCCTTTAGCTTCGAGGAAGAAGAGACCCTGATCCTGGTGGACGTGACCGGCCGCGTCCGCGCCGCTTTCAACGTGGAACGAGCCACCAGAAGGTTCTATGATCGCTTCAAGAAAGAGCGCGACGCTTTCCAGAAGTTTCTCGAAGGGATACCGGACGAGGAGTTGGAGCGGTGGTACGTGTCGGTGATGTTGAACCGGCTCATGTTCATCTACTTCATTCAGAAGAAGGGCTTCCTGGACGGCGATCCGAACTATCTGCGCCACAAGCTGGCGGAAAGTCAAGGTCGCTTCTACGCCGATTTCCTGTGCCCGCTGTTCTTCGAGGGATTCGCCAGGACGCCAGATGAGCGGTCGCCCCAGGTTCGGGCCTTGCTGGGAGATATTCCCTTTCTGAACGGCGGCATCTTCCAGCAGCACGAGGTAGAGCAGTTGCACGGTCGGACGATCCAGATTCCCGACGCGGCCTTCGAGAGGCTCTTCGACTTCTTTGACTATTACCAGTGGCACCTGGATGACCGGCCGCTGCGGGACGACCGCGAGATCAACCCCGACGTGTTGGGCTACATCTTTGAGAAGTACATCAACCAGAAGCAGATGGGAGCCTACTACACCAAAGAGGACATCACCGGCTACATCAGCAAGAACACCATCATCCCCTTCCTCTTCGACCAGGCGCGGGAGAAGTGTCGCGTCGCGTTTGAGGGAGAGCAGTCGGTCTGGTCGCTGCTGGCCGCCGACCCCGACCGCTACATTTACGAGGCAGTGCGCAAGGGAACCGACCTGACTTTGCCGCCGGAGATCGCGGCGGGGATTGACGACGTGAGCCAGCGGGGGGCGTGGAACACCCGCACGCCAGAAGAATACGCCCTGCCCACCGAGATTTGGCGGGAGACCGTAGCGCGGCGACAACGCTACGAAGAGGTCTGGCTCAAACTCGTGGACGGAGAGGTGCGCTCTATCAACGACCTCATCACCTACAACCTGGACATCCAGCAGTTTGCCCAGGATGTGATAGAGAACTGTGAAGGGCCGGAGTTGCTGCGCGCCTTCTGGCGGGCGATCAACCAGGTGACGGTGCTCGACCCCGCCTGTGGTTCGGGCGCTTTTCTGTTCGCCGCGCTCAACATCCTGGAGCCGCTGTACGAGGCCTGCCTGCATCGGATGGAAGCCTTCGTGGCCGAACTGGCCCACGGCGACCACCACCCCCACAAGTACCGGGACTTCCGCGAAGTGCTGGAGCAGATGGAGCGGCATCCCAATCGAAGCTACTTTGTCCTCAAGTCCATCGTGGTCAACAACCTGTACGGGGTGGACATCATGGCCGAGGCGGTAGAGATTGCCAAGCTGCGCTTCTTCCTGAAGCTGGTAGCTCAGGTAGACCGGGTAGAGAACATCGAGCCGCTGCCCGACATAGACTTTAACATCCGCGCCGGGAATACGCTGGTGGGCTTTACGACCATAGCGGAAGTAGAGCGGGCGATGAAGGTGGCACAGGACGGGCAGGCCAAGCTGATGTTTGGGGAGGACGTGGCCACGCTGCAACGGATCGAGGAGAAAGCCGCCGATGTAGACCGCCTGTTTGCAAAGTTCCAGGCCATGCAGACCGCGCACGACATGCGCGAGTACACCCAGGATTCAATCGAGACAAAAGAGGAACTCCGCAAGCGGCTCAAAGCCCTGGAAGACGAGCTGAACCGCTACCTGGCACAGGAGTATGGGGTGAATGTGAACAGGCCAGCAGCGTACCAAAAGTGGCTGGCCTCCCACCAGCCTTTTCATTGGTTCACGGAGTTCTATGGGATTCTGAAACAGGGTGGGTTTGATGTGATCATCGGCAACCCACCGTATGTGCAATACACCCGGATTAAGAAAGAATACAATGTCGTTGGCTATGATACGGAAGACTGCGGGAATCTATACGCATTCACATTAGAACGTTCATTCGATCTGCAAGCAGCTAGTGGAAGATGTGGCATGATTGTTCCCTTGAGCCTGGTTTCCACAAAGCGAATGAGATCTCTTCAGTCTCTCGCAACGAGCAGCCGTCGTTCCATATGGCTAAGCCTCTATGATGTCTATCCGTGCAAACTCTTCGAGGGCTCGAAGCAACGTCTTTCGATCATATTGACATCGGCATCAGTCAAGCACGACGTCATATGGACAACCAAGTATAACAGATGGAAACCCGAGGAAAGGAAGCACCTATTCCAGAATCTGACTTATGGCTTATCACGCTATGACAGGACACTCTTTGCTATCCCCAAATCAGACAGCAGCATGACCCAGACGATTCTGAAGAAAACGTTTCGAATGGAACCAGTCGCGTATGTTCGTTCCAGGTCACGCATCTGCTTCTATGTGCATCGAATACCATACAACTACGTTAAGGCATTCGACTTCGTTCCGTACTTCTGGAACGAGGTAGATGGAAAGAAGAAATCTGAGGATTACAAACCATATTGCCTAAGAGAGCCCCATAACAAATGGGTAGTTCTTGCAGTTGTGAATTCCAATCTATTCTTTTGGTACTGGTATACGTTCTTCGAAGGCTATCATTGTGGTAGACATGAGATACAGGCTTTCCCTGTAGGGCTATCCAAGATAGGTGATTCATGTCGAAAACAGCTGGTTGAGCTTGCGCACGCCCTTATGGCGGACGTTGCAAAAAACAAGCAAAGGAAGAGTTGTCGGTATAAGAAGACGGGCACGGTAGTGTATGATCAGTTTTACCCTCGGCGTTCTAAACCCATCATTGACAAAATAGACCGCGTTCTAGCGCAACACTACGGCTTCACCGATGAGGAACTCGACTTTATCATCAACTATGACATCAAGTACCGCATGGGTGAAGAGCTATTTGAGGAAGAGGAATGACCGAATACGGGGGGTACTTGTTCTTCGTCGATGAACGGGAACGTGCCTTGCTGATGGACGAACACATCGAGAGGTATGACACCTTCACCGACACAATCAGTGCACCGGACTGGCGCATCAGAGCCGCAGAGATCTTCCTGCTTTCTTTGGCATGGGGCGAAATCCACTACGCAGCCTTGGTGCGCCGTGGTGCAAGAGTGGCAACACAAAAGTACGGAATTCGTTTCACCAACCTCGTCGAGTTTACCCCCCCTATCCCTCTTGACGAGATACAGAAGCGGCTAGACCCTCGGATCGAACATCATTTCATACGTGCATCAAGCGGTTTGGGTTCTCGAGTTCCACCCAAGACATGGCAGGGTCTGTGGGAAGCAATCAAAGAGATCAGACCCAGGAGCGCCCGAGATTTGGATCGGCTGGAGCAACTGAGGCAACCACAGCGAGTTCTCGCCAGAATGGGGATAGAAATAGTAGCACAAGAGAGGGATGCGACCAATCTTGCCTTGCGCATAGCCGGCTTTGACCACCTCGAGATTCTGAAATGGCAGCTGCCAGAGCAGGGACTTGCCCCCTTCCTCCAGGGACTTCAAGGTGTCAATCTCAGAGAAGATCCGATGATTGCCCATGATGCACAGGTTTTTGGCGACTGGACAGTTTTCGAGAAGCATCAGGTTGGGTCCGCTGTCTTTTACAAGGATAGGGAACGTTTGACCATCATGAACGTGAATCGGACCAAGGTTGAGACGACGCTTGGCGTTGATTTGCTTTACTTCCACCACCGATATCAATCGTACGTGATGGTGCAATACAAACGCATGCAGCGAGAAGACGATAAGCTAGGGTACAGGCCCATTGATGAACCGTACAAGGATGAACTCCAGAGGATGCAGGAGTTTGAACGCATCCTCTCGAAAAGCATAGGACATCAAGAACTAATCCTCGACGGATACAGGCTTTTCCCAGGGTTCTTTTACTTCAAACTCTGTCCTGCAGACGTGCTCGATCCGACTTCACCTGAGATGATCAAAGGCATGTACATACCGCTGGACTATTGGGAGATGCTGATAGAGTCACCAGACATCACCGGTCGCCGTGGTGGCAAGTGCATCACTTACGACAACGTTGGCCGATATTTCAACAACACCCTGTTCATCGGCTTGATGCAGTCAGGGTGGATCGGTTCGAGATGGTATGACACAGCCGTTATCTCTGAGGTCATCCGGGCGGCAATCGCTGGCGACAGATCGCTGATCCTGGCAGCCAAGCGACCTGTCATACCTGAGGAACCAGTACTGCAGGGCAAATTGCCTTAGCATAGAGAGGCCTGTTTCAGCGGTGACATTCATCAAACAAGGCGAAAATGGTTACCCTCTCCAGTTGACCCGATACCTGGGAGAGCAGGCTCCAAAGTCGATTGCCCTGCGTGGGAACCTGGGCATCTGGCTCCGCCGTGATACACCGTTGCTGGCCCTATTCTGTTCAGCCAAAGCGCTGGGCAGCATCATCCTGCAGATCCACGACCTGGCGCAGCAGTGGCGCACGGGCGGGGTGACGGTCATCAGCGGCTTCCACTCGCCAGTGGAGCAGGAGTGCCTGGCGGTGCTATTGCGCGGGCCGCAGCCGGTCATTGTCTGCCCGGCGCGGGGCCTGGCCAGGATGCGATTGAAACGGGAGTACAAAGCACCAATCGCGGCGGGGCGACTGCTGCTCATGTCACCGTTTGAAGAGAAGGTGCGGCGCATGACGGCGGACACGGCGCTGACCCGCAATCGCTTCGTGGCCGCCCTGGCTGATACCGTGCTGATCGCCCACGCCCAGCCGGGCAGCAAGACAGAGCAGTTAGCGAGGGAAGTGGTAGGATGGGGAAAGCAAGTGTACACGCTGGATAATACGGTGAATGAACACTTGCTGGCACTGGGTGCGAAGCTGCTGGTCCAGCAAATGGGAGGCATTAGCCAACCCGCTGCCCTGCCATAGCTGGCCTGTCGTGATTTGACTCGGAGGCCATACTAGGACACCTGAAGAAAGGCAGAAGTCATGTTCTTCGAACTACGCCAGTATCGCATTAAGCCAGGACAACGAGACAAGTGGGTCAGATTGATGGAAGAGAAGATCATACCGTTCCAGATCTCGAAAGGTATGGTCGTGATCGGCAGCTTTGTGGGCCAGGAAGAAGCGGATTTGTACGTCTGGATACGGCGCTTCGAGAGCGAAGAGGAGCGCAAACGGTTGTACAAAGCGGTATACGAAAGCGATTATTGGCAGAACGAAATCGCCCCGCAAGCTGACGAGATGCTCGACCTGGAGAAAATCCAGATCACCCGGCTGGAGGCAACTCCCAGATCGGTCATCCGGTGATATTCTGGAGGAAGCCATGACTGTATCGACTTCCAGTAAGCGTTACGATGCAATGCACTACAATCGCTGCGGTCGGAGCGGCCTGAAGCTGCCCGCCATTTCGCTCGGAATGTGGCACAATCTCGGCGGAGTGGACCCTTTCGAGAACGGACGCGCCATGGCCCTTCGCGCCTTCGACCTCGGCATCACCCACTTTGACCTGGCGAACAACTACGGTCCCCCACCGGGATCAGCCGAGGAGACCTTCGGTCGGATCCTTCGACAGGACCTGGCGCGGTATCGGGACGAGCTGGTCATCTCCACCAAGGCCGGCTACCGGATGTGGCCCGGCCCCTACGGTGAATGGGGGTCGCGCAAATATCTGGTGGCCAGCCTGGATCAGAGTCTGCGGCGGATGGGGCTGGAATACGTGGACATCTTCTACCATCACCGTCCCGATCCCGAGACACCGCTGGAGGAGACCATGGCAGCCCTCAATCACGTTGTCCGCCAAGGCAAGGCCCTGTACGTGGGGTTATCGAACTACCGCGCCGGGCAGACCCGTGAGGCGGCCAGCATCCTGCGTGAGCTGGGCACTCCGTGCCTGATTCACCAGGCCTCGTACAACATGTTCAACCGCTGGATTGAAGACGAGCTCCTCGACGTACTCGAGGAGAAGGGTATGGGCTGCATCGTGTTTACTCCCTTGGCCCAAGGGCTCCTCACCGATAGGTACCTGAGGGGCATCCCCGAGGATTCCCGTGCTGCTAAGCCGCACGGGTTTCTCAAGCGCGAACACGTTACCGAAGAGAGGCTGGCGAAGGTTCGAAAGCTGAATGACATCGCACAGGCCCGGGGGCAGACCCTAGCCCAGATGGCCCTGGCGTGGATACTGCGCCACGGGGCCATCACCTCGGCACTTATGGGCGCGAGCCGGGTGCACCAAATCGAGGACAACGTCGCAGCGCTGAAGAACCTGGAGTTCACAGAGCAAGAGCTGAACGAAATAGACGGAGTTCTGGCAGGGTGATCCCTTCATACCTGGCCTGATTGGGTAATGTAGACCTATGAGCATTTTCGAAGCCATCATGCTGGTATGCTTTGGCCTGAGTTGGCCCATATCCATAGCCAAATCGCTGCGCACAAAGGTCGTATCGGGCAAAAGCCCGCTTTTCATAGCCATCATATGTATCGGGTATCTGAGCGGCATCATCCACAAGGCCCTGTGCGCCTTCGACTGGGTCATACTCCTCTACACGGCTAACATGATGATGGTCGCGGTTGACCTGGCCCTGTATTATCGCTATGCGTCCGCCCCAAAGCCGAACGCTAAAGGACATGTCTGACTTCAAGCTCACACTCTCAGTCCTGCAGGACACATTTGCGATTTGTAAGCTAGATAAAGATGCGCAGCCTCCTGATTGGGCGCTCCGGAGCAGCTTCTGCTCCATCACACGAACACCCGAAGAACTTTCGATCGTGTGTCCTCAAATCCACGTTCCAGAGGGGACAAAGTGTGACAAGGGATGGCGATGTCTGAAAGTCGAAGGGCCTTGGGCTCTCTCTTTGACCGGAATCCTGTCCTCACTTGCTACACCGTTGGCGCAGGCGGGTATCAGCGTGTTTGCGGTGTCCACCTATGACACGGACTACTTGATGGTTAAAGAGAAGGATGTTGAAAGCGCAATTCTGGTTTTGTCTCAAGAGGCTCACCAGGTTAGAACACTCGATCTTGAGGAAAGGGGAAGAGACCATGAACGATTTGACTGAACTCTGGGAAAAACCTGCCGCAGGGAAATATATGATCGCAGGCTGGCATCAATGGGCAGATGCAGGCGCTGTCTCCTCAGCCCTGCCTCAATACCTCATAGACCAGACACATGCCAGAAAGATCGGGGGAATAGGGCCTGATAGATTCTACCTGTTCCAAATCCCTGGAACTCATCACCTTTTGAGACCGGTAGTAAGACTTGATGAAGGTCACAGGAAGGAGTTTGAGGAAAGAAGAAACGAATTCTTCTATTCAGGTGATGACACAGACGGCTTTCTCATCTTCCTCGGAGAAGAACCGCACCAGAACGAAGAACAGTACGCCGAAGCATTCCTTGATG
>Ga0114930_10000401_pt1 | contig 45879 bp, 37 predicted proteins | sample AnhtaG_FD_87300 | JGI IMG/M metagenome (GOLD analysis project Ga0114930, IMG submission 87300) | Deep subsurface microbial communities from Anholt, Denmark to uncover new lineages of life (NeLLi) - Anholt_01485 metaG | ecosystem: Environmental > Aquatic > Marine > Oceanic > Sediment | place...
CGGGGGCACCTCCACATCCATATCTTCTTCCAATCGTACTTGCTGATTATTCCCAGGTTGGGTCAAGATCTGTTGCATCTTACGCAGGTGCTTGCGATTCGAGGAACTCCACAGGCCATAGTAGCGAACTTTGTGAAGGTTAGCTCTGATGAGGGTGACAGAACTAACAATGCTACTGAGCGGATTATAGGATTGGATTACAAAATACGAGTTAAGACGATGCGTGGTTTTAAGAACGATGATAAAGTATTAGGTCATTGCTACTTGTCAGAATATTTACGAGGGGCGAATGGGATATGTGATTTGCGGGCATTATGCGAAGAAATTAACAATCTTATCGGCCAGCTCCAAAAAAAAATGAGGGCAAAAATCGCTTATGTTTTCCTTCTCACCGTCACCGTACCCAAGCCGAACAGTGAGAGCGTGGTGGGCTTTATGGGGACTAATGTTTTGTCAAGCAGAGCGATTCATAAAAAACCCCTGCCTCTCATAGAACAATAAGGAGGAGGGAAGACAGGGGCTTAAACAAATACTATCATTAGACACATCAAAAAGAGGGCTGAGAGGCGGAGGAAAGAGCGCAATTCAACTCAGCCCACACAGTTTCCATCCAATAGTATTATACGATTGTCAACAAGTGTGAGTTCATGTAAATGAAAAACGGACATAAAAAAGCCCCTGCTTTGGGAGGAGAGTGTTGAACAAAGCAAGGGCTAGAATTAAGCCAAAAACTTAAAAGCATGTGCGCATATTCAGAAGAGGTTGTCAATCGTGGAAAATACGTGTTTTTCAATACCCTGTCCTGAAAATAGTTCGCCTGATTGAGATAAGTATATCAGCAAAGGAGTCCTGTAAGAAGACGATTCTTTTGCAGGAACAGCAAATAGGCCCCCGACCAACCAATACTGGACAAACCGGATTTTTTGTATCGTCCGTTAAGAGGGCTGTCCGTGGCAATGAATGCATATTTTTTTGGCTTCACAAGTAGTTATTACAGAACTAGTTAGATAATAATCCTAAGTTTAAGATTTTTTTTGTTGACTATTTTGGCCAAATTGGCTAAATACAATTGATTTTAGGTATCTGTCTTGGTGAGTAAACTTCAACCGAGACATTTATAGCTTCTCTCTAGACGCTAATGGAATGAAGGATGATGAGCGTTAATTAATGGATTGAGGAATGGAATGCAGGAGGAGCAAGAAATAAGAGCGGAATTGCTCGAACAGTCGAGCGCATTTCCCAACCGCATTGTTCAATTTGAGCAGGTCGAGAAGGCACCCCGCAAATCAGAGAGGAAATGGCTCCTGCTAAAGAACCCTTGTGACGTTGTTTTGAATCTGGATCGCGACGGCACAATTCTGTTTATCAACCCCACCCTGCCCGGTTACACTATTGAAGATACCATAGGCATAACCGTCTACGATTTCATACCTCCCAAACAACACAAGAAGACAAGGAAGGCAATTAAAGAAGTATTCAAAACAGGCGAAGTAGTCAGCTTCGAGACCAGTGTATTTGGACCCGATGGGAGCCTGTTAAGGTATTCCACTCATCTGAGCCCAGTCAAAAACTGCGACAAAGTAGTTTGCGTGGCACAGGTATTCACCAACATCACCAAACGCAAGAAGGTGGAGGAGGCGCTGCGGAAGAGCGAGAATAAATATAGAACGCTTCTTGAGAATCTTCCTCAAAAGATATTCCTTAAAGATAGGAACTCAGTTTATGTGTCCTGCAATGAGAATTACGCCCGGGATTTACATATTAAAGCTGAGGAGATTGTTGGAAAAACAGATTATGAATTTTATCCCGAGGAATTGGCTGAAAAATACAGAGCAGATGATAAAAGAATTATGCAGTCGGGAGAGACAAGAGATATTGAAGAAAGATATATCAAGGACGGACAGGAGATAGTTGTCCAAACAGTCAAAACGCCTGTTAAAGATGAATGGGGTAATGTCATTGGAGTATTAGGCATTTTCCGGGATATCACTGAGCGCAAGAAAAGTGAGGAGGAAATAAAAAAACTAAGCACTGCAGTTGAGCATTCGATTGACGGTATAGCAATAGGTGACTTGGAACTAAAACTCATATACATAAATCATGCGTTTGCCCAGATGCATGGTTATACACCTGAAGATATGGTTGGAATGCCGGTTACGAAATTATATAATAAAGAACAGATTGATGAGCATAAGAGGGCTATGAACCAGCTAAGAAAACAGGATTCTTGGGAGGGTGAAATAGGGCATATCAGAAAAGATAGAACAGCTTTTCCCACATATGCGTCCATTACCTTATTGAAAAATAGCGAGGGAAAGCCCACGGGAACTCTGGCAATTTTACGCGACATTACCGGGACCAAACTAAGAGAAGAGAAATTCAATATATACAAGGAGAAAATGGCTCGGGCTGAACAGCTTGCCTCACTGGGAACATTCAGCGCTTCTGTGGCTCATGAGTTGACCCAGCCTCTAACAGTTATTCGTCTGTCAATTGAGAATTCCCTGGCAGAGCTGGACACAATATCTTATCCCAGTACTATTGAAGAGGACCTCAAGGAAGGCCTAAATGAGATTTCGAATGTCATTTCAATAGTCGACAGGTTTCACGATTTCGCGAGGAGATCCTCAGAAACAACTGTCGTGGAAGTAGTTTTGAAGGCGACTGCTGAAAGAATTATGGACTTGTTGGATGAAAGCGCTTGGCGTGCAAAAGTGCTCCTGCGGGTCGAAGGGATGGACAAACTGCCACCTATATATTCGCACGAGAAAGAGTTGGAGCAGTTATTTTATTCTCTGGTTGAGAACGCAATACAGGCGGCCGACGGTAAAAAGAGTCGCCAGGTTATTATCAGTGGCGTTGCAAGAAATGAGCACATTGAACTACAATTCTCTGATAACTGCGGTGGCATTGCGCCAGAAAATCTTGATAGGATTTTTGAGCCGTTCTTCACTACCAAGCCCGCATCTGAAGGAACTGGCCTGGGGCTTTGCGTTGTGAAGCGTATCGTATCCCTACTCAACGGCATAATTCGCGTCGAAAGCAAACTCGGCAAAGGTTCAACTTTTTTTGTCACCCTGCCGATCAAAGGAGATGGGAGGTAACTGAGTGGTGAAGACAAATATCACTAAACAAGATGTTTATTTTGTTGATGATGAGCCGAAGGTACTCAAGATGGTCAGCAGAACTCTTGAACAGTTCGGTGTGAAAATCAGTTGCTTTGCCAATGCAGCCGAGTGCCTTAAACAATTACGTTCCCGAAAGTGCGATTTACTTATTACTGATGTGAAAATGCCCGAAATGGACGGCATAGAGTTATTAACCGAGGTGAAATGTATTATCCCATCGTTGCCGGTTCTGGTTATAACTGGCTATGGCGATATATCAATGGCGGTCACAGCCCTCAAGGCAGGCGCCTCGGATTTTATTTTAAAACCTTTGGACAGGCAATCTTTTCTGTCGGCAGTTGAGTCCGTGCTCAAGCGAAATACTCGGACTCATCCGCTCGTGAACAAGGTACTTACCAAAACAGAGATGAGAGTCCTGCGCTTAATTTTGGACGGCAAGAGTACCAAGGAAATAGCCAGGTTGCGATATCGGTCTGTGAGGACCATCGAAGATCAGCGAGGCAGCATTATGCGTAAGCTCGGTGTCGATAACCTTGTCGATTTAGTCAAACAGACTATTGTAGTAAGGCCGTTCGAGCTTGGGGAAAACGAATAACGGCTAAGGCCATCGATAGAAAGTCATTCACGCCTATTTTTGTCTGCTGCAAATCTCTATGCGCAAAAGCGCGTAGTTTCCACGATTCTTTTTCACCGAGTGGGGAAAATTTCCTGCATAATCCCGTAGTTTCCCCAATTGTTTTAAACCTGAAATTCGTTAGTTTGTATGTACCTATGCTATTATCAAAGGAAACAAATAATGATGGTGAAGAAAAATAATGTTAAAGCAAGGAAGGAGAAAGAGGATGAAAAATGTACGATTCATTACTTGTACTATTAGCGTAATGTTGTTTGTAGTATTTACCCCAAATGCTGCCAGGGCATTACAGATCAAGCAAGCACACGAAGCCATTGCGGATCGCCTAGTGGCTGAGCAAGCTCCTGATGGATCGTGGCCAGAAGAAGCTGAATATACCGGCTCAATTGTGGCAGGGTTGGTCAGTGCCTATGAAGTTGTGGGAAAAGCCGAGTATAAGGCTGCTGCAGAACTCGGCGGGAACTTCATTCTTGAAGTTGCCGAGGGTAACTTTTACGGCGACGAGGCGTATGCGCTGGCCTTGCTCACCGAGATTACCAGGGATACTGCCTATGCAGACGCTGTACGACAGTTCTACCTTTTAGTCGATACGTATGCGTACATTCGCGCCTACCAAGAAACCGATAGGTCGAATGCAGTATTTTATATTGCCCACCATGCGGTAGCAGCACATAAAGTTGGAGCAACCGACGCAGGAGTTTGGCGCCAGGCTCTTATTGAATATCTCTCCCTGATTAGTGACGATGTCGCTTACTATCCAGTCTTGAGCCTCGGTGTTGCTACGTGGGCACTAGCGCAGACAGGGCCGCTAGATGATACGAAACTCAATCCTTTTTATTGGGGTGATGTAGCGCTAAGCGATTTGCCGGATATCCTTTTGAGCCACTTGGTCATTAGTCCCACAGATGGACTCGCTGGCACTTTCTACCACAGGTTCGACCATACTCCGGCGAGCGAGGAATTTAAGGCCAGCGGCTACGTCGAAGATACTGTTTTCGCCCTGCTCGGTTTGATGGCAGCCACTACTTCCGAAAAGGATTTTTATGAAGAGATTCTGGGTGCACAAGTAATACTGTGCTTGCCTATACGTTCCGATGGTATCGTCTATGAACGCATTATTCAGTCAGTTGGTGAATCATACCATGTCTTCGGCGGCGATATTCTTCGGGCTCTTCGCTGAGTCTGAGTCAGCCAAGTTGTTTCTGCCGCAATATAAACCGCGGCGAAGACACAAGACGCAACCTTGGTTAACTCTACAAAAAAACGATAAGGAGGTAATTATGAATGAGTGACATGTGTATGGGAAAAGGAAAAGGCAAACTAAGTCTTAAGTGTAAAGTTCTGTTAGAAGCATTGGCCCTGAAAGATAAGGAGATAATTATGAGTGACATGTGTATAGGAAACGAAAAAGGCAGACTAAGGTCTAAAGTTCTGTTAGGAGCATTGGCCCTGGCGGTTATGGTAGGGCTTGGTACTGGTGTGTATGCGGCTTCGGCTAATAAAAGCGCGGACAAGTCGCTATCTGGCCAGACGAGCATCTTCGATCCCTTTAACTTGACAAAAACGATGCCTACTACATTACGCACACCATTTAGGCCGGTTCCGGCAAGTAATCTGGGTGATACGCAGCCGATGATACTATTGACAAACTTGACAAAAACGATGCCTACAGTACGCATACCAGTTAGGCCGGTTTTGCGTTCCAGCTTTAAACCGGGTTTCTAACTCGGCCGTAAGCCCTGTCTTTCGTTAATATAGTGAGTAGATAAGTATATGGGATTGGGGGAGAGGGTAAGTGTATGCATTTACCATAAGCACAATAATTTCGTTGGAGGAATAGTTCGGAAATTTGAGTTGTAGACAGACAATTAGCTCAAAGTGATCAAAATATGAGTCTTCAAGGAGGAATTCTCGAATATTTAACATATTCAAAGCCTAGTGCAGTATCTCATAAGCTTTGCGACTATGCCACCATTTCGATCGAAGCGATGCGTAGTATCACGAAGCGGAGAAATGCGTTTTTTATCTACGGATAGTCGTAGTATTTGTGATAATAGTACTCCATTTCAGAAATAGTACGACTATGAGATTGCCACGCTCGGCTTTGCCTCGCTCGCAATGACGTTGGATGCAGCCCTATGTCATTGCGAGGAGCAAAGCGACGAAGCAATCTCGCTCTGGCATAGTATCGAGATTTACGAAACGCCGTAATAGTGCCTTGTGAGGATGTCGGCACTTAGTGCAAGGCGTTCGGTGGAGGTATCTAAAAGTGAACTTCGTGAAATGCAGTTATCTTGTCATGCGCATATCAAAGAATCAGATCTTTTTTTGTCTCTTTCTGACCTTATTACTATCCATTTACTTAGTTGGATGCAGCGACAAGGTTAGTCTGCCCTCTGTCTCGCAGTTGGTTGAGTTCGAAAATGCCGGCCCTGCAAATCCCACAGTGGATATGGGCCGTTTGGTGAGAGCCAAAATAGGCGGAGGGGCCTATCGCATTGTGCCTGATGATGTGCTGGAGCTGACCATACCGACCATATTGAGAATCGTCACAGCCGAGAGCCCCGAGGTTCCAGAACAAGTTACTCCGTATGTATGCCGGGTTAGTGAAAGGGGGACCATCACACTTCCGGTAGTCGGTGAAATCGAGGTAGGGGAAAAGTCGCTGGCTGAGATAGAATCAGCCATTATTGATATGTACTACCCCCGGTACGCCGTAACTCGCCCCTCTGTATTTGCCCGCGTACTGGAGTATAAAACAGCCAAGGTTTCCATTACTGGTGCAGTTCAGAAGCCGGGGCTCTACGAACTGCGCAGTGATAAGAAGTCTCTTGTTTCGCTTCTCATGGAGGCCGGCGGCATAATCGATGAAGGTGCAGCTCTTATCCGGATAATTCGTCCTGAAGAAATTGTCCCCGATGATGCAGAGACACTCAAAGAGGCGATCGGGGATACACTCGAAGAGATGCTTCGACTGATAACTGAACGCGCGCACAAACAAGCGATCGAAGTTGTAGTAGCTCCTGCGATTTATCCAAAACACAATGAAATTGAGGTTCAACCTGCCTTCGAACAAATAGCCCCACCAAGTACTTTAGGTCGATTCATTATGAAGCAAAACTCAAGCTCAGATGAAGTCCTGGAAAAAAGCCCAGAACTTCGGAGAAAAGCCAAGTCAGGGAAACCTCAAAAACCCAAATCAATTGTTCTGCCAGTCAAGGGGTATAATATCCCCTTTGCCGATGTTGCTCTCCAAGACGGTGACAGTGTGGTAGTTGAACGATTAGAACAACCGTTGATGACTGTCATTGGATTGGTTAACAAGCCCGGCAACTTCCTATATCCACCAGATGTTCAGTACAACCTTATGCAGGTGCTGGGTTTTGCTGGTGGATTGGACCTCGCTGCTGAGCCTCACTACGCCACTGTCTATCGTCTAAAGCCGGATGGAGGAATTATCAGCGCGATTTTCAAAATTATAGATGGCTCAAAGCTAACAGAAGCTTTAAGCACCTTGATAAAGCCTGGTGACATTATTGCTGTAGAACAAACGCCCAGAACACGTACAAAGCTATTTCTGGACAGGGTATTCAGGATCAATCTCGGCACGTACATACGCATGGAAGATGCTTGGAACTAAGAACAAACAAAACGTATTTGACCGAGAGAGACAAGGGAGAATTACGTGATAAACCAGTATGAAAATATCATAAAGGCAGAACCACATAACTCGTATGTGCAGATGCAGCCAGGAGCCGGATTGATGTCCGAGAGCCTGGTGCAAATTATATGGCGCAGCCGCTGGATCATATTGCTTGCTACAGTTGCAGCTCTGGGAGCAGCTTTTGTTTATATTACCAAGGCTACGCCCATTTATAACAGCACATCCAAGATATACGTCGAGCAGAGTGGCCCGAAGATACTAACAGAGGCCGAAGGTGTAATGACGCAGTCCAAGAATTATCTCTATACACAGGCTGAACTGCTAAGATCTACCCCCATACTTTCTTCTGCCCTCGAAACGGCTGGTGTAAAACGGATGAAGATTTTTGATTTGGTCGATAATCCGATTGCCTACCTGAAGAAAAAAGGGCTTGTTGTCTCTGTAGGAAGGAAAGACGATATTATCAGTATCTCGTCTGATTCTCCCAACCCAATTGAAGCTGCACAACTGGTAAATTCAGTTGTGGATTCCTACATAACTTATCACGCAACCCGCAAACGCAGCACAGCCGGAGAGGTTCTGAAAATACTCCAGAAGGAAAAAGTGAAACAGGATGAGAATCTTGCAGAAAAGCTCCAGGCAATGATGGATTTCAAGAAGGAAAATATCGCACTGGCCTTTGAAAACCGTAACAGCAACATCATACTTGACAGGCTTGACCGACTTTCTGAGGAGATGACACGGGCCCAGCTTCTAACCATTGAGGTCAAATCCGTCTATGAGACTACCCAATCGATGGTAACTGACCCAGTCAGGCTCAAGCAGTTTGTAGAGACTGAAAGGGCCAAGGGCATATATATCTCCACCGCTAACGAAAGGTCCCAGCTAAAGACAACGCTTGAGCAGCTTCAGCTCCAGCTTACTGACCGTGGTCGGCAGGTTACACCCGAGCATCCCTCAATGCAGGCACTGCAGGAGAAGATTGACCAGATTAGAAATCAGCTTGTCGACTTAGACAGGAAGTTCGCCAAGGCACAGTTAGCTGTTACCAAGCAGCAGTATCTGGCATCCAAGGAAAAGGAAGCGCAGATCACCAGTTACTTTGAAAAACAGCGCCAAGAGGCCGTTGTCTTTAACGAGCAACTCTCTCAGTACACGATACTGCGATATGACTGGGAGCAGACCAAGAAACTCTGCGACATTCTTGACGACCGTATAAAAGAAATCAATGTTACCGAGGACGTCGGCGCCCTTAACATAAGCATACTTGAAGTTGCTCGTCCTGCCGACAAACCTTCAGAGCCCCAAAAGGCCAGATACATGGCTATTGCATTGGTTTTAGGTCTTATGCTCGGAGGGGGTCTTGCATTTCTTCGCGATTGGATGGACCAGAAACTGCACACAGCGGAAGAAATATCCAATATTCTTGGTGTTCCAGTTCTGGGTGTGGTGCCATCAATGTCTAAAAGACAAAGTGTTGCAGCCCGCGGCCAGAAAGTTCACCGAGATTCTCATTCCTCTTGGGCAGAAGCCTATCGCACGATACGCACAGCCGTGTTTTTCGGTGCACCCAAGGGCGAGGCAAAGACAATACTTATCACTTCACCTGCAGCGGCTGACGGCAAGACTACCTTAGCCAGTAACCTGGCCATTGCGATGGCTCAGGCTGGGCAAAAGACTCTCATCCTCGACGCCGATTTCCGGAAGCCAATGCAACACAAGATTTTCGAAATTAACCATCAGTATAATAAGGGGCTTAGCACCGTGCTTGCCGGGACTACAACTCTTGAAGAAGTAATCCAGCTTACCGAAGTTAGAGGTCTGGAACTGCTGATGTGCGGGTTAGAAGTACCCAATCCGTCCGAGATACTCAACAGTGAGAGCTTTGCACAACTCCTGGAGCTTCTCTCTAACAGATATGACCGTGTCATTGTCGATGCGCCTCCAGTTATGCCTGTTACCGATGCCCAGATACTTGCTGCTATCTGCAACATAACCCTTCTGGTTTTAAGGGCGGAAAAATCCACCAGAAAGACCAGCCAGCAGGCCCGGGATGGGTTGATGAGCGTCGGCGCACACATCCTCGGAGCGGTTGTAAACGATGTTTCAAAGAAAAGCCGCTATAGTTATTACAGCGGTTATGGGTACTATGGTTCCTATGGTTATGGTCACCGCAAAAAGACAAAAGCAGGTGATAGGAAACCCGCAGTGGTTGTGGAAGGAATTAGTAGTTCTACACAACCTGGGATGATTGAGGATAACAAATGATAGACTCTGTGAACGGCAACATAATTGATGGTCAAAATGACCATCTCAAAAGGCACAGATGGGAGAAGTTCAACGATATCCACTGCCACTGCCTGCCTGGTCTTGATGATGGCCCGGCTACAATGTCCGAGTCACTTGCGCTGTGCCGAAAGCTGGTCGGGGATGGAATAGCTACTGTCGCGGCAACACCACACCAACTCGGCCGCTTTGAGGGTTGTAATGAACCGGAGAGGGTAAGAGAGGCTGTCCATAACCTGAACGAAGTGGTCAAAAATAATGGCGTTCCACTTAAGATCGTCCCCGGAGGTGAGATTCGGGTGGATGAGAGGATTTGTGAGCTTCTGGAGGCTGACAAAATATTGACGCTTGCCGACGGTGGCAAATATATCCTTCTTGAACTTCCATACCAGGTTTTTATCGATATTGAGCCGCTGCTAACAGAACTTGCCTATATGGGCATCCAATCTGTCATAGCACATGCCGAGAAAATCGCTTCTCTGGCAACACAGCATCAGGTAGTACTCAGGTGGCTTGAGCACTCCACCCACCTTCAGATAACCGCATCCGGTCTGTTGGGCGATTTTGGGCCGGAAGTTCAGAGGGCAGCGTGGTACTTTTTAACTTCGGGCTGGGCAACACTTGTGGCAACAGATTCACACGATATGAACGTCCGGAGGCCTCGGATGAGAGCTGCTTTTGAACGCATAAGCAACAGGCTGGGTGAGGATCTCGCACGCTTGGTCTGCATTGAAAATCCATCAAGGGTGATAAACGGCCAGGATATACTTCCTGTCTCACTCTATGACCAACTGGAGGCGGACCGATGAGGGAAAACCGAATCAATCCTGACATCATCGATGTCCCCCTAAGCAGGTTCGATAAGGTAATCGAATGGCTGCTGATATCGCTTCTGGCCTCTATGCCTCTTGCGTTTGGTGCGGTGGAGGCCTGGAGCGAAGAGGTTGTGGTAGCCCTTGCAGCGGCAATTTCGGTTTGCTTTTTACTGAAGCTTATTTTTGAAAGAAATACACGCGTTATCTGGTCGTGGGCATACGTTCCGGTGGCTCTATTTGTCCTCATAGCAGTATTTCAGCTTATTCCCCTGCCGGGTGGGGCAGTAAGTGTAATTTCCCCCGGTACGGCCGCTGTTAAAAAAGAGCTTTTGGGCGATTTGCCAAATTCAAGTGAGTTGCTTAAGTCTATGACTCTTAGTTTCTATTCAAACGCTACGAAACACGACCTGCGCTTGGTACTTGCCATAGCAGCGGTTTTCTTTGTGGTTGTAAATGTATACCGCCGAACAGAACGGATAAAGCGGCTTCTGGCGGCAATTGCCATCATCGGTGGTGCCATCACCTTGCTGGCGCTTGCACAGAACCTTTTCGGCAATGGAAAAATATATTGGATAGTACCTACTGCCTATGGAGAGGCCTACTCCGGCACTTTCGTAAATCACAGTCATTACGGCCAGTTTATAAATTTATCTATTGGGGCAGCCATCGGTCTTATTATGGTAAAGGTCCATGAAGCATTCACAGGGAAAAAAGTTACGCCGCCACTTGTCTTTGAATACCTCGGTTCTCCTGCTGCTAAGCTGATGTGGTTTCTTGTGGCAATGATAATTATTGGTGTGGCTACAGTTTTCATGTCACTGACCCGCGGTGGTATGGTCAGTATGTTCATCTCTGCGGGCTTCACCACTTTAGCCCTTAGCTCACGACGGTCTCTAAAAGGCCGGGGCTGGATAATGGCCTTGATGGCACTTGGCGCATTTATCTGTGTGCTCTATATAGGTTTCGACGCAGTTTATGACCGGCTGGCGAGCCTCCGGGAGTTACATCAAGCTCAGGGAAATCGTTGGCAGATAGTTAAAGACATAACACTTGCTTGGAGTAAATTTCCTGTTTTTGGGACAGGTCTGGGCACACACGAAGTTGTCTACCCAATGTTCGACCGCTCAACGATTGCAGCTCTTGCGACACATGCTGAAAACGAGTATGCACAGGCCGCAGAGGAAACCGGCCTTATGGGCCTGACTGCTCTGGTGTGCTTTGGAATTTTAGTATGGGCAAATTATATTCGCAATATAAGAAACGATTCTGTGCCGATTTGCTCGGCTGCCTATGGTCTTGGCTTTGGCCTTCTTGCAATAATGCTTCACAGCTTAAGTGACTTTGGCCAGCATCTGCCGGCCAACGCATTCCTTTCGGCAGTATCCTGTGCGCTCTTATTAGGTCTAATCCCTGCGGGACAGAAAAATAATCCAACCGTAAAAGTTGCTGAAGCATCTCAAGTATCCAGAAGTTTGCGTATTGCCGTACTGGTTTGTGCTTCCGGAGTTTGGGCCTGGGCCTTGCTCGGTGCCAATAGCGCCCGCCTTGCCGAAGCTTGTTGGAAAAAAGCTCTTGCCCTCGAGCAAGGCATCACGGAGAAAGATTGGCAGGCAAGCGATGAAGAATATATATATTTGCTCTCAAATGCAGCCGCAGCGGCTGATTATCAACCGGACAACGTCAAATACCGGCACTGGCTGAACGTCTATCGCTGGCGGTCTATAAGCCGCATCACTGACCCGAATACCGGCGCAATTATTATTCCTGAACAGACAATGGAATTTGTACGTCGTATCGTCCACGAACTTCATAATGCACACACGCTCTGTCCAACTTATGGAGCGACCTATTGCGTTGTCGGTCAGCTAGAAAAATTTATCCTGGACGATCCAAATGGCGCAGAACGTATCCGAAAAGGCTTTCAGCTTGCACCTTGCGACCCCACAGCCTGTTTCGTAGCCGGCCTTCTCGATGCAGAAGAACAACAAATCGTTGCCTCATTTGAAAAATTCAGCAGAGCTGTTGAGCTTGACGGCAGGTTCTTCAAAACCATTGCTGATGTGTATATCAACCACGTCAGCCGACCCGATCTGGCCGTAGCTATTGCAGGTGACAATAGCAGCTGGTTAAGCTACATCGCAAACACCCTGGCGGGCACAGAAGAGCACGGTGACATTGTTGAGGAAGCGCAAGCCCAAATAGTTGAGCTGCTGAAAAAAAAGTGCTCTGAGCCCGATGCTCCTGCTTGGGCATTCGCCTCCATGGCAAATATTTACAGAAAAGAAAATGATAAAGAGGCGGCAATAGAACATTACCGCCGTGCACTTGCTTTGGATTACGGCCAGATACACTGGCGATTTGCACTGGCAAGGCTACTTGCAGAGATCGACAAGATACCCGATGCGATCCATGAGGCGAGGATATGCCTGCGTCTTAGTCCAGAACTTACGGCAGCAGAAAAACTGATTGCGGACCTATCCGTCGCCGGGCGCAGTGACTGAGGAAAATCTGGCGCCTTAGTGCGTCTGAAAGATAGTAGGACTCAGCTTTCAACTGGCCTTTGAAACTTGGTGGATGAAAGCTGACGGGACAGAAATTCTCGTCGTGTGCACCGACAAGAACGGAGTGCGCACAAAGCCAAAAATGCTCAAACTATCTGAAAATCCAGCTATTTTAACACCAGAAGTTCAATCGCTGACCGAACTTAGCGGCACCTGGTGGGTTGCGTACACAAAGGCTCGATTCGAGAAATCATTTGCCTGGGATATGTCCAGTCATGATATAGGCTACTTTCTTCCAATGCGGAAAAAGATTACTTTCTCCGGCGCTCGTAGGCGCCATATTATGGTGCCGCTATTTACTTCGTATGTGTTTTTCTGCGGTACAGAGGTGGACCGTTATACTGCTTTGACAACCAATCGGCTTTGCTATACGATAGAAGTAGTTGACCAGGATGCTTTAATAGAAGAGCTTGTGAGAATAGAAAAGGCTCTTTTGAGTAAAGCCATTATTGACAATTATCCTCGTCTTCCTGTTGGCGGCCGCTGCAGGATTATTTCCGGCCCGATGATGGGCATCGAAGGTGTGGTTATAGAAAGAAAAGATGCGAAGGCCCGCATGGTCATTGAGGTAGCCATCCTCGGCCAGGGCGCTGTCGTGGAAATCGACTCCGACCTGTTGGAACCGATGGAGTGAGAGTTGAGTTCACCGACGGATAACAAACTACAAACACAAGACAATAGACTAACGACAAATCACTAACCGCTAATGGTTGAAGCCATCGACAAGCTCGGGCAAGGCGCTGCGCCCTTCGGCTTCGCTCAGAGCCTGCCACCTGTTGCTAAATGCTAACCGCTAATCCCTAATGAAAACCTACCTATTCGTATATCTCGGCTCTGCTTTGGTTGCGCTGGTAATTACGCCGATAGTAATCCGGCTTTCTCGCAGACTCAGTATCGTTGATGTTCCAGGCCCGCGGCACGCGCATACAAAGCCCATATCGCACATCGGCGGTGTGGCAATATTTCTCTCTATGATGTGTTCTGCTGTTGGTGTGCTGTTCCTGTCGAACGCTATCGGCGATGCCTTCCGGGATATTCTGCCGAAGCTAATCGTGCTACTTTGCGCTGCCGGATTCATATTCTTCGTAGGGCTGATTGACGACATTAAGACCAAGGGTCTGCGGGCGCGCATAAAGTTCCTCGCCCAGATAGCTGCTGCTATTACTGTCTGTGCCGTTGGTATCCGGATAGAATCAGTGGCTGTCGCCGACTGGCTTACACTCGACTTCGGCTGGTTCTCCTGGCCGCTGACGATATTTTGGATTGTGGGCGTTACTAACGCTGTGAATCTCAGCGATGGCCTGGACGGCCTTGCCGCCGGGATTTCGGCAGTGGCCTGTGGAGTGATTGCCGTATTTGCCATCCATGGCGGCCAGGCTGTCATGGCGATATTAATGTTTGCTCTGCTCGGCAGTTTGACTGGCTTTTTGTTCTTTAACTTTAATCCGGCGAAGATATTTATGGGTGACTGCGGCAGCTTATTCTTAGGTTTTACAATTGCCTCTTCCAGCGTCTTATGCTCGATGAAATCTTCTGTTTCGGTCGGCATTGCACTGCCAGCTTTAGCCCTGGGAATACCAATTTTTGATACGCTCTTTTCTATGCTCCGGCGGTTCCTGGAGCGTCGTTCAATGTTTGCGCCCGATCGCAGGCATTTCCACCATAGGCTGGTTGACTTAGGCCTTAAGCAGCGTCACGCGGTTATTACAATATATGTAGTGACGCTCCTTGCTACCGGGTTGGGAATGTTTATGATGGTCACCCGCAATATTAGCTCGCTTGTCGTTTTTTTCTGCATTTTATTATTGCTGTTTCTCGTATTCCACGTTGTCGGCTCCATTCGGCTGAGGGAAACGATTGCGAGCCTTCAGCAAAAATATGCCATAAGCCACCATGTGCAGGATGAGATAAAGGGCTTTGAGGACGCGGAGTTGCACTTTCGGCGGGCTACAACTTTTAACCAATGGTGGCAGGCAGTTTCTACGGCGGCGGATAGGATGGATTTTTTGAGTCTCAGCCTGCCTCTTATCAACCGTGATGGTACTGTTCACACGTTAACCTGGCGGCAGGGCGGCCAAGCGCCCGAATCTAATCATTTTGAAGTCTTGGAAGTAAATATTCCTGTTAGAGACCGTCGAGCCTGGCTCGGGCTCAATTTGAGAATTGAAGTCTGTCAAAATGGCTCTCTTGAATCCGCCGGCAGAAGGATCGCTCTCTTTACGCGCCTGATAGAGGAGCATGGTATAGTGAGCTTATCGGAAAATGGAAGAGTACAACAATCATTAGAAAGTAAGGAAACTGTTGCAAAGTAAAAAAATTATATTACCGGTTAGTTATCCTCGAAGTTTTCATAAAGCTCCGACATCTTCGCCGCAGGATGCCATAACTTATTTAATGGCCGATAAACAGGGGTGTTGGGATTAACTTGCGAAACTGCAAGTTGATACAAGAGTAGCGAGGGAAACGGACGAGGAAAGAGAGAAATATTTACGGTTTTGGCCGCAGCATGTGACCTTAAAGCGATGGCAAAGCAACACAGTCATGTACTTTATATGTATCATAGTAATGGCCTATTGTGGCAGTAACCGAAGTGAACGCTCACTATCCGACATCGGTTGGTGTGTTTCTAACAGGGAATGAGATGTAAGTCCCAGAAGACAAAGTCCGTGTTATATTGCACCAAGACGACTTAAACGTCCCATTAATCTGGATTCATTCCTTACATCTATATAGCGTTAACGATTAGCATCATTAAAACCAACTGATGAAAGCTCAGTCTCATCATAAACACTACGATTACTTTTGCCCTGATATAACTAGGCTAAGCATTTGGCCAGGAGCAGTCACCTGTCGACTCAGCTAATCACACTAGCCTTCGATTTCTTTGTTCTGAGCACATAGCCTTTGATGTCCCTATTCTACTATTTTGAATGTGGATGATGGTCGGTAGGTCTTACTACTTGGAATTCTCTTTCTAATAACTGACTAAATATGAGAGTTGGTATCATTACCATTCATAATCATTTAAATTATGGGGCTGTTCTTCAGGTGTTTGCATTGAATCGAATTGTTCAGCGCTTGGGTCATCGATGTAAGATTATAAATTGTAATATTGAACCGGGACACGCTCGCCAATTCAGTAGATCGAAGCATCCCGGAGAACAGATTAAGAATCTGTATTTGGCCTACCACTGGCGGGCTAATCGCAGTCATCGCCAGCGTTTTCAGAAATTTCGACAGCAGCATATTCCCCTGACAGATACCTCTTATGAAAGCTTTGAGCAGTTGATTGCGTTCCCTCCTCAATTCGACACATACATTACGGGGAGTGACCAAGTCTGGCGGCCGATACGACAAGGGAAGGCCTCTTGGATTTACAGATCCACAATAACTATCCAAAAGGGTAGTAGTGGAATGGATGCTGACGGATTATTAAAGCTCCTGGCATGGACTGACATAGCTCGACAGCATCGCCTGAAATGATTGAGAAAGAATGAAGGCATTATCGTTGACGGATCTGGAATATTGTTTCCAAGTCACTCCTGGATATATACAACCTCTGGAACTACTGCAAGCAGGTCTAAACAGTCAGATGAAACAAGACACAACAGTATGCCTTAGTATAAGTTGTATAGAGTCCCAAGAAAGAGGCACGAAGGAATGGTGAAAGGGTTTAATGAATTTAACGTGATCTGTGCGGCCCGGATGGTTCAGATTGCGGCACAAGTCGGCGGACAGAGTTGCATGGCTTGGTGTTTGGGAACAGAGGGAAGAGGTTCTTATGCCATCTGCTCATTGTTTGCTTTAATGCTAGTCCTTGTTTTCTCTGTGGGATGTGATATCGCCAGTGTGTATCTTGTTGCTTCGAAACGGTTCACAGTTTCTGATGGGATCGTCAATGCCTTAGTATATGGAGGTATAGGCTCGGTCATAGCAATCGCGGCTGGAGTGACGCTGATGCAGCTGCCCATAGCCTTTTTCAATAAGGCGCCACGACTGTCATTCTATTTGGCTTTGGGATCAATCCCATTTAGCCTGTTATCACAAGTGCTGACCCGTCTCTTGACTGCGGTGCAGCTGTTTCGGTGGTTTGGTGTTATCTCTATCATCAAGGGAATCAGCTACCTTCTGCTCATGGTATTATTCTTAAGGTTCTTTTCTTGGGGGGTGAATGGTGCAGTTTTGGTGTTAATTTTAAATGGTCTTATTGGCATTATAATTTCTCTTGTTTTATTGTGGTGTAACTGTGGCCTAGTCTGGGTTCGGCCTTCACTAGGTAAGTTGCTTGAAATGCTTCACTATGGAGTGAGATACTATATTGGCATGTTAAGCAATCAGGTGAATTATCAGGTTGGGACACTTGTTCTTGCTTTCTTCGCAACTACCTCAGAGATAGGGCTATTTGCTGTGGCTATGCGGCTAGCGACACAGATAATGGTAATACCAGATACAATGACAACTGTAATGATGCCGAAAATCGCGGATGATGAGAAGGGTAAGGCAGAGGTCCTTGCTCGGTGTTCACGATTCACAGGTCTTTTTTGCGGTTTTATGCTCATTTTGATAGGCGTGCTTGCGAAACCATTAGTTAACGTTGTCTTTTCGCCTGCCTTCGCTGCCGCTATCCCACTTATTCGCATCTTATGCTTTGGAGTGTTTGTTCGCTGTATATCCAAGATCTTTGTGCCTTATTTCCTTGGGAGCAATCGCCCTGGTATAGTCTCGCTGAGTGTTGCTGTTGGAACTGCGGTGAATCTTGTGGCAATCTGGATACTGGTCCCAAGGATTGGCTTAGCAGGGGCTAGCTTAGGAGTCGTATTAAGTTATCTTGTCAGTTCCATAATACTGACCATTATGTTTGTGCGACTAAGTGGCGTAACACTGCGTACCGCAATGACATTTGATAAAGTGGATTGGGGACTACTAGTGAGATCCATCAGACATTGCATACGCAGCAGCAAGCAGAGCCTGGGAATCAGGTAGGCTATGCTGTTTAATCTAGAATCTGCAGAAACTAGGGCCTATGAGTGTTAAAGCAGTAGAGCTTTTAGAACATACCGTTATCAAGACTGATTCCCCTGCGCTGATGCGCATAGAAGTAGAGAAAACTCGAAGGGCGTTTGAGATAGGACAAGATTGTGGGTTGTTTCGTATTCCAAAGGTACTTGACTATTATGAGGACAAAGGTGTGGCGGTCTTTGAACGGTTGTATGGCATTCAACCCACTAACGCATTGATTTCGTCGCAAACACATGGAGAATTGCTCGCTATCAGACTAGCAACTTCCCTTGCAATTGTTCACAAAGAGTTAAAACTTCCAGATAATATGATATTACCTCTTCCGACTGAGTTAGAGTCCTACGGCAGTAAAGTATTTATTCACGGTGATCTAAGCACGGAAAATGTCTGCTTTGACGAGGAAAACTCATCAATCGTGATTCTTGATTGGCAAATGACAGGAGTACATGGCGGACAGGCAACCTACGGAACACCCTATTTTGATCTGATATGGTTTGTCAATAATCTAATATACAGACCAAGAATCAGGTACTTGCTTGCCAATCCTTTGGCTTCCATAACAAGAATGTTCATAGAAACATACTTCGAGACGACGGGAAACCAATATGACAGAGACGAATTCTCGCGATACGCAAGACACTTCTTCAAAATTAGGCATCGTTCCAGAAAAGAGAATGCCAGCAGGAGAGAACGATTATTGTTGTGGCGAAGCCATGCACTGGCAGAAATGTTCATCGATTCACTGCAAATGATCGGAGAAAAGACATGCTGATGAGTTATTTCAGACTCTCCAATACCCTTTTATGTAAAGGGGATACGATACTACATGATTACAGAGAGTCACATTTGTCGCCGGAAAAGGGAGAGGCCTATCATAGGCAATTCGAAGTGAATCCTCATCGATCAATGGTCTGGGAACTCGAGAAACGTATTCTTGATCGAATTCTTCTGGAGTTTCTAGACAATTGCGAGATTCGGCATTTTGATTTTGCATGTGGAACAGGTCGCATATTGGCACACTATGAAAAACGTGTTCATGAGTCTGTTGGTATTGATCTATCTTCAAGCATGCTTGAAACAGCTCGACGCAATGTGGAACATTCAAAACTTATAAAAGCGGATATAACGCGAGAAGACGTACTTGACAGTCAAAAATTCAATCTCATAACGGCCTTTAGATTTTTTCCAAATGCTCAACCAAAGCTAAGGAGTGAAGCAATGCAAGCACTTGTCAGACATTTGAATAAAGATGGGTATCTGGTCTTCAATAATCATAGAAACCTAAGCAGTTTGAGGTGCCGGATAGCCAGACTATGCGGTCGTGGCGGTCGGGAAGGCATGGCTATGGAGGAGGTGCAAGACCTTGTACTGAAACATGGCATGGAAATAGTGAGGGTCTATCATTTGTGCGTTCTTCCAGCGTCTGAGAGGAGAATGTTATTGCCATGTCTTATACTTCGTCCTATGGAACGCGTCCTATCGCATTGTCGACTATTACGCAACTTGGGCGAAAACCTTATATTTGTGTGCAAACATGCTGGAAAATGAGAGTTTATAGTAATCCATCATTACACGCGAAAGTTGATTGAAATGGTAAGTATCCTAATTGGTGGTGACCTGTGTCCTATCGGGTTAAACATACCTCTATGCGAGAGTGGAGATGCCTTGGCTCTCTTTGGAAAGTTTCTTTCTGAGTTTCAGAAGGCCGATCTATCTGTGGTGAATCTAGAGTGTCCATTAATAGACCTAGAGACGCCAATCCAAAAAGAAGGTCCCGTTTTAGGTGTCCCTCGGAGGTGCATTAGTGGAATTAAGAAGGCCAGCATTGACGTACTGAACCTTGCAAACAATCATATTATGGATCATGGAGCCAAAGGATTGCAAACTACGATTAAGACCTGTAATCAAAATGAAATTAAATATGTGGGCGCTGGAGAGAATCTTAAAGATGCACGTAAGGTCCTTGTTCAAAACATCAACACAATAGCTGTTGGCATTCTTTCAGTTGCCGAGCATGAATTCAGCATCGCTACCAGAGACTTCCCAGGTGCCAATCCGTTGGATATCATTGATTTGGTACGCACTGTTCAAGAACACAGTTCTGATTGGGATCGACTGATCGTTCTTTTTCATGGTGGAAACGAGTTCTATCCCTACCCCAGCCCGTGGCTCAAGAATACGTGTCGTTTCATGATTGAGCAGGGTGCTGATGCCGTCATTTGCCAACATTCCCACTGCTCTGGCTGTATAGAGACATACCAAGGGGCTCCGATTGTATACGGGCAGGGCAATTTGCTATTCGATGCGGATCATTGGCCGAATATGTGGTACGAGGGGATGCTTGTGTCCTTGGAGATCGATAGAGGCAATTCTATTCGGACAAGGCTGATACCGTTCAAGCAGATTCGTGGTCGACCTGGCATACACGAAATGTCGGAAAAAGAAGAGGCGGCCTTTCGTTCCGGTTTCAATGCGAGATCTGAAATTGTACTGGATGATAAGAGACTCGAGGATGAGTGGAGGCGATTCTGCGAGAGGCATGAGAGGGATTATTTGCGTTCGCTGTATGGACACAAGTCGCTTGTACACCGAGTGACGGCAAGAATGGGACTCTTGGAGCGATTCTATACGAAGCGCAAGCGTCTGTTGAGTCTCAGTGCGATACAATGCGAGTCACAGCGAGAAGCCCTCTTGGATATTCTGGCGGATAACACCCCAAGGGCCCAGACAGAAAATGCCTATCCTCCGAAGTCGAAAAGCGAAAAGAGTTTGGCACTGTTCTGAGGGATCTCATATATTAGTCACGATACGAATAAATTTTAGTTATAGCGGGAGGAGCGGTTAGGGCGGTGCCGGAGTAAGCTTCATCTCAGGAGACATGTCATCATGAAATACCCAAAGATTGCCATTCATCATGTGCCGGGGACTTTTTCGGACAGATGGTTGGAGTTCTGCCGAAATAATCATGTGGATTATCAGATCATAGACTGCCATGACAGTAATATTGTTCCTGCCTTAAGAGAGTTTGATATTCTGCTATGGCACTGGCTTTTCAATAAGCATGCTGAAGTTCTCACGGCGATTCCTATTATTCGTGCAGCAGAAAAGATGGGGCTTGTTGTATTTCCTGATGTCAACACCTGTTGTACGTATGACAACAAAGTAGCCCAGAAGTATCTCTTGGAGTCTGTTGGTGCACCGATTATACCGTCACAAGTATTTGTCGATCGTTCCCACGCTCACGAATGGGCTACTAATGCAGATTATCCAAGAGTATTCAAACTCAGCAAAGGTGCGGGGGCTATGAATGTCACGCTGGTAAGAAATGCCCGACAGGCCAGGCACCTGATTGATCGGTCTTTCGGGAAGGGTTTCAAAGTCAACTCAGGGCAAGTCCGTGAGAATCTGGCCCGACTCAGGCATGCTAGGACGAACGCGTGCCATGATCTGATGGGTAAGTTCAAGCGACTTCCCCGTACAATTGCCAATATACGCAGCGTCAATCGCGCGTTTGGTAGGGAAATAGGCTACATCTACTTCCAGGACTTTGTGGCTGGGAACAGCCACGATACTAGGGTAACTGTCATCGGTGACAAGGCATTCGCATTTCGGCGTGCCGTCAGGCCAGGGGATTTTCGTGCTTCGGGGAGCGGGGTCTTGGACTATGATGTGTCTCATATCGGCACAGATGTTGTTCAACTCGCGTTTAGCTTGGCCCGGGGACTCTCGGCTCAGAGCATAGCATTCGATTTTGTGCGTGATAAATCATCCAAGCCCTTAATATGTGAAATCAGTTACTGCTATGCGGCGAGTGCCGTACACGAGTGTCCTGGATATTGGGATGAGAATCTCGAATGGCACGAAGAGCACGTATGGCCTCAGGACCTGATTCTCGAAGAGTGCATCAAACAGTACAATGGAAGTGACAGACGTTAGCCGAGCAGCAGCACCTCCGATAGGTCGAGATGGTGGCGACAAGGCCGTCTGAAAGTCGAACAGTTATGTTGACCGAACAAGCTGACACAATTGCTTTCGAGGCTGGCCGGCCGGCAGGGTATGCGGATATCGCACAAAACAGGAGGGGGCTTCTGTCATTTGCGATTACTTCGCTGGTTTTCATGTATGTATTCTGTGCGATCGGTTTACAAGGTATTCCTGGGGTGGCTCGTTCGGCTCTGGTATGTGCAGCCTGTTTGTGGTGTTCTCTGTTGGAAGGAATAAGACGCCGGCAAATCATCTTGGAAAGGTGGACCTGGCTGCCTGTGATATTCTTCATGTATTGTACGCTCACGGCATTGCGGGCGCAAGACATGACTTTGGAATTAATCGGGAAACTTGTGACCGTTTGGGGGGGGAGCTTAGGGGTAGGTGTTGCCCTGCGAAACGGTGTCAAATGGACGGTCCCCATATATGCTATGGTATGTGCCGCACTTGCGTCGGTCGTGGCGCACTGGTTGGGAATCAACTCCATTGTTATGTGGTCACAAGGTGATGATCTGAGCATCTCGTATCAAAGGGCATCGGGGTTAATGGGCAATCCGAATACGTTGGCTATGGCTTGTGGGTTTCCTGCCTATTTTGTTTTCTTGCTCAAGGACCGATTCAACCTATCTGTTCGTATTCTTTGTCTTGGTCTTGCGGTCTACGGGGTGATATTGACGGGATCCCGCAAAGGGGTTCTGCTGGTCCTGTGTTTGTTCGTCTGCATCGGATTTCATCAGGCACTGACACGGGGTCGAACTCCATACGTTGTGTTTTGTGTGTTGGCAATGGCGATTCTGCTCTTGCTGTTCTCAGGGGCGATTTTGGACGTGTTGCTCATTGGAACGGACGATATCTTGGCATTGAAACGCACGATGATGGTGTTCCACGGAGAAGGTGGATCGTATTTGAAACGTATGGAAATGATTCGGATTTCGGAGAAGCTGTTCTGGCAACGGCCTCTGTTGGGACACGGGCTAGGCATGTTTAGCCGTGTCTCAGGTCTCGGGAGTTATGCGCATAATAACTACTGTGAACTTGCCGTGGGGGGCGGAATCCTTGCCGTTTTTCTGCTTTACATGATTCATTTTACCGTATTCAGGTACTCCGTATACATGCCTAGCGCAGAACGTGTGTGTGTGTGGATTCTGTTGGCAAATATCTTCTTTCAAGATGCCGCTGTTGTGTCGTACTTGGATCGTTTGATTGTCCTGCTTCTGATTATGTCACTCGTTCTTGTATATCGTCCTCCGCGCGTCATGCAAGTCCGATTGACCAGCCCTATGAGTGACGACGATGACCCGTCTTGCGGCTCTCGACGGTGCTCAATAAGAAGTGCAGTGCGGCCTATCGGAGGAGAGCAATAACCGTATCTTCGCTCGTGATTTTCGTGTAATGGACTGGAAGGAATACAAGCACTTGTTGTTTTCAGACTTCTATCGATATGAAGGCCGTTGTACATGGTTTTATGTTGTACGCCAAGTTATGCTGGATCGATGTCCGGGGCAAAGCATCAGTTGGCATTTGAGATCGTGTGCGTACCTGAAGGACAAATGTTTGTTGCGGCCTCTGTATTATCTGGCTCGATACTTGTTGCGGAGGTGCATGTTCAAGTATGGTATCGAGGTTTGGCCGGAGTGTCGCATAGGGCCAGGACTCTACATCGGCCACTTTGGAGGTATCCACATTTCTTACTTGGCGACCATCGGAAGCAACTGTAACATTAGCCACGATGTGACGATCGGCAGATCCAATCGCGGTGAGCGCGCTGGGATCCCAGTTCTAGGTGACAATGTCTTTGTCGGCCCTGGCGCCAAGCTGTTTGGGAACATCAGAGTGGGAAACAACGCTGCCATCGGCGTCAATTGTGTTGTTATGGCAGATGTTCCAGATAACGCTGTGATCGTGGGCATACCGGGAAGGGTGATTTCATACAAGGGTTCGAAGGGCTATATTAACAAGACGGACTGGGATTTGCCACGTGTCAGCAAAGATACAAGACGAACACAGGACGCCATCGGCAGTTCTCTATGCGAGTGATTTGTTTCACAGAAAACTTGGTGTCGGGAGGAGCAGAAAGACAGCTCGTACAATTGGCGATCGGTCTATCGAGGCGGGACTATGACGTGGAAGTGATAGTGTATCATGATGCAGACCATTTCAGGCCTTGCCTTGAGGAAAGGCGGATTCCGGTACAGTTGTTGGTTTGGCGCAATCGATTACATCGGATGTGGATAATCTACAAAACACTCAAAGAAAAACGGTCCGATGTTGTTATCGCCTTTAAGAAGAAGCCAGCCCTCTATGTGGAGCTATCGCGTGTGTTCTGTCGTACTTGGAACGATTGATTGTTCTGGTTCTGATTATGTCACTTGTTCTTGTATATCGGCCTCCGCGCGTCATGCAAGTCCGATTGACCAGCCCTATGAGTGACGACGATGACCCGTCTTGCGACTCTCGACGGTACTCAATAAGAAATGCAGTGCGGCCTACTATAGAAACACTGATAGTGACAATCAGGTAGTTGTACTTCAATATCATTAGGTTTTAGACTGTTGGAATGAGAATATTATGTCTTATTGATAGCCTTAATTCAGGGGGCGCTCAAAGACAACTTTGTGTTCTGGCCTGTTTATTGAGAAAACAGGGTTTTCACGTGCATGTCATGACCTATTTTGATATAGATTTTTATGGCCATATCTTGGATGAAAATGATGTTGATCGTAGTGTCATTCACTGGTCGAATAGGATAACTAGAATCTTCTCAGTCCACAAAGCAATAAGAAAATGGATGCCTGATGTTGTCATTGCATTTCTCAGAACACCTAACCTCATGGCAGAAATCGCTGGAATCCCAGCACGTTCTTTCTATTTAATTGTTTCGGAAAGAAACAACACGAATCGGACCACTTGGGCTACCTATTGCCAATGGCTTATGCACCTGATCGCTGACAGGGTTGTAGTGAATTCTCACTCTCAAGGGCAAATGTTATCTAAAAGAGCTCCATTTCTCAAAAACAAACTGGCAACGATAACAAATGCAGTTGATCTAGAAACATATCAGCCATCACATAAACCACTTAATAACCATCTTAAATTGCTAGTAGTCGCTCGATTTGAGAAACAGAAAAATAGTTCTAGGTTTTTAGAAGCAATTAGAATAGTTCGAGAAAAACACCCTGGTCTGAAGTTTTCTGTGGATTGGTTTGGAAATCGGTTCTATAGATCTGGCGTACCAACTAAAAGATCACGCATTTATCTGGACATGAAAAATGGAATAAAGAAAAATGGACTAAATCATATCATTAAATTACATGATCCAGTCAAAAACATAGTTCCAATATATCAGACATGTTCTGTCTTCTGTCTCCCTTCCACAACAGAAGGATTTGCGAATGTAATCGGCGAGGCCATGGCCTGTGGAAAGCCCATTCTTGCTGGCGATGTTGGAGACAATGCAATTATGGTTGAGGATAATGTTAATGGCTATCTGTTTAATCCATATGATTCAAAATCTATTGCAGAGGCTATTGGGAAATTCATTGCATTAGCCGATATCAAGAAAAGCAGCATGGGGATTAAAAGTCGCCGAAGAGCGGAGGCTATACTTTCTCCGGAAAAATTCATACAGAAATATCTGGAAATACTATCTTGAGGAATACATCAAAGATATGAACAGAAAGCTTAGAGTTGCATTATGGTTAGAGTCTTATGGCATTCCTGCTTGGTTTTACACGTGCATTGCAAAAGTTGTACGATCATACTATGCTGAAATAATATTAATAATTGTTGGTTCGGAAGGAAAAGGAGAGGGGGGCATATCCAAAATAAAGCGGAAGAATAACGCGGGCGGATTATACCATATTTATCGCTGTATTGATCAGTGGTTATCGCCCAATCTGCCGGATGCACAGGAGGTGAAAGATATAAGGGAATTATTGCAAAACACCCCAATAATACAATTGGATCTCAGCAACTTAAAGAAATCAAAGACATGCGAAACTGCAATACATGAAAGAATCAAGAAATATAGTCTAGATGTTATAGTAAAACAAGAAATGCAAGCTGACCTGGTAGGCATTGAAGCTACGGCCAAATATGGTATTTGGGGCTATCGCTTTGGGGAAATGTCATCTCAGCCAAATTCTGTATATGGATTCTGGGAAGTAATGCTAAAGGAACCAGTGACACAATCCTCTTTAGTGTGCGTATCTGCAGATGGGGAAACGGAAGTCATTTTGTACTCATCGATGTCACAAACAGACCATATCTCAATTCATCGGAACAATAATCGAGTTTATTGGAAAACCTTAGAATACGTTCCAAAAATATTTGGGGAGTTACATGATTTTGGGGAGTACGAATTTAATAAACGGATTAGTCAAAAAAATCTGCATCCAATTTACCATTCGGATACGCCGCGAAATATGCCTAAATGGTATGAAGTTATATTCTTGGTAGCGCGATTATACTTACGATATTTGATAAAAAAGATATTGTTATTAGTGTGGTATGAGCAATGGTTTATTTTATTCAACATAACTGATGAAAAGGTTGCCAAGACTGAAATTAGTGGGTATAAAAAGCTTATCCCCCCTAAGGATCGATTTTGGGCAGATCCATTTGTAGTTGAAAAAGGAGGGACATATCACATATTTCTTGAGGAATATATCTACAAGGTTAATAAAGGGCATATTGCATGTTTGTCAATTAATAAAGATGGTGAATATACTGAACCAGTTAAGGTGCTGGTAGCGAACTGTCATCTTTCCTATCCATTTCTATTTCAATACAAAGATGTACTATATATGATACCAGAAATGGCAGAGCGACAAGTCATTGATTTGTATCAGTGTGTTGCATTTCCTGATTGCTGGAAAAAAGTTAAAACACTTATGTCGGGGGTAAAGGCTGTAGATACAACTCTTCTAGTACATAATGACCTTTGGTGGTTGTTCACCAGTCTTTCTGAAAATGAGGGAGTTTCGACTTTTGATGAACTGTTTATTTATTACTCTGATGACTTGATAAATCATGAATGGATTCCCCATCCAAGAAATCCTGTCGTATCAGATGTACGATCCGCCAGACCTGCAGGGAGAATATACAGGTTTAACGGGAACCTGTATCGGCCGTCACAAAATTGTTCCCGGAGGTATGGATATGGGATAAGCATCAATAAAATTACAACCCTAACAACAAAGGACTACGATGAAATCTGTATTGAACAGATTGAACCGTGTTGGGGTAATGGGATCCTGGCAACACATACGGTGAATCATACCAAAGGGATGACCGTAATCGATGCGATGCAAGAAAGAGTAAGGTTTGTTTAGCCCTCTATGGATACAAAATATTCAGGAACATGGTAAAACCTTCTCTAAGGGAGTTGAATGATATCCATTGTCCATCAGGATCTCTGATCAAAGTTTCTGTAATAAGTAATTCTGACGTAAATATGAATAATTATGTCAAAACACTGTATTCACATTATAATGGTAGGTCCTAATCATACTCATGGTTGTTATATAGGCGATATAAGTATATTAACGACCCAGTTAAAACAACAATGGGGCGAACCTCATGAGACCTGCGCAGTGCACGACTGGGAGTTGCGAAGTTGAACGATCAGAGCACGAAAGCACCGTTGCGTATCTTGGTCATAGGCTCTCTCGATGTATCGGCAGGCGGTGCCTCAGTGGGCGGCACAACCATTTTGCTGCGGTGTCTCGTCAATGAACTGCAAAGACGCCAGGACGTGGAACTGAGCGTTCTTGATATCGGATGCTCTCGCCATAAGACAGGTCTCTTAAAGGATATTGGCCGGGGTATTAGTTTCCTTTGCCGGGCACCGTCATACATCCGGGTAGTTGATGTTGTGACGGTTCACTTATGCAGTCCTTCGTCACTCGGGCTGCCAGGACTTATTGTGTCATGTTTTTTTCGCAAGCCATTAGTAATTCGGAAGTTTGGCGGCAATGACTATCGAGCGTCCAGGGCGTATTGCTGGCCGTGGCTCGCTGAATTCGTCCTTCGACGAGCTGACCTCTACTTGGCCGAGACACGCCAGTTGGTGGATCAGGCTAGCTGGCGCGGCATCGTGCATACCGAGTGGTTCCCGACACATCGCCCGATGAATTCAGTGGCCAAGCCGGGGCATGAGAAGACGGGATGCCATCGGTTCGTCTATGTCGGCCAGGTTCGCGAGTACAAGGGGATTCGCGAATTGGTCGAGGCCGCGGAACGGCTGGATTCATCGACGACCGTCGATGTGTACGGCCCGATATTCGACGACCTGTCGCCTGATATCTTCGATCGTTGCCGCCACATCTTCTACAGGGGTGTCCTCGACCACCGGGATGTCGTTTCTACAATCCAACAATATGACGCGCTCGTCTTACCGACACATCATGACGGAGAAGGATATCCAGGTGTGATATTGGAGGCCTATAGTGTTGGTCTACCGGTGGTAACGACAAACTGGCGGGCGATACCAGAGATTGTGGATGAGACGAGCGGCATCCTGGTCGAACCAAGGAACCCCGAAGCACTCTACCAGGCCATGAGGAAGTTGTCGACGGACTTAGACTTGTATGTTCGGCTCTGCAAAGGGGCGCGTAGACGTGCGGATGCGTTTTCGGCAGAGCATTGGGCTGGGCAGTTTGTCACCTTTTGTCGACTGATCGCGAAAAAGGGTGCGAATGAGGTAGGGCACCCCAGAACGGGGCATCGCATATGAGTGGGACGTCGGAGATCAAGCGCATCGCTTTTCTAGGAGATGTGCACCTCGGCTCATATCCGGTCGCATTGGACAAGGGACTTGCGGCTCTGCTTCAGGAATGTGCTCACGTAGTAGTCAATCTGGAAAGCCCGATCTGCAAACCATGCCCCAGGGATTCCTCGAAGATTCTCTTGCAGAGTGAACCCGGAGTTGAATCGAGCCTCTCGGATTGGCACGTTACTTGTGCGACTCTGGCCAATAATCACATCTTCGATTATGGCGCGGAGGGCTTCCACGATACTTGCGAAGCGTTGCGGAGTCGGCAGATAGTTTTTGCCGGCGCCGGTGACAACCTTGGCAAAGCGTCACATCCGCTGATCCTGGACTGTGTCGGAACTCGCGTGGGAATCATACCTTGTACGGAATCGGTGACGCAAGCCCAAATAGCTACGCCGAACACTCCGGGATGTAACCACCTGCGTTTTCCAGAGATTGGCTATCAGGTGCGAAACTTGAAAGCAAAGGTAGATTTCCTTATCGTTGCGCCGCATTGGGGCTTCTGTGATTATGCCTATCCGCCTACAAGAGTGGTCTCCGTAGGAGAGCAGTTGCTTGAGGCGGGAGCAGACATGATCATTGGGCACCACAGTCACGTACTGCAGGGTATTCGCCAGGAAGGTGATGGTAGGCAGGTGTTCTACAGTTTGGGTAATTTCTACTTCAATACATACAAGGCTCATGGTCGCGTTGTTGAGCCTTCTGATGAGAACCGGAAAGGCTTGGTCGTCATTGTGGAATTCGCGGACGAAATGTACCCCAAAATCTACCCTGTTTTCATACGTCAGTCGAACCGAGTTGTGAGATTGGACATGTCCGCTGCGAGGGAAATGCAATGTCAGTATCGAAGCGCTCCGCTGCGATCACTTGAGACCTATCCGGGCCACTGGCAAAGCGTCGTGCGCAAGAGATTGCTTCGGCGTGCCTTTTACTGGCTGAGCCCGCCAAATTGGCGGCATATCCGGCCATGCATCATACAAGCGGGACTGAACATGGTTCTGGGATCTACGTTTTGCCGATCAAGGGAGAACAACGTGCAACATTCCAACGAGTAGTAGGACCGGAGATCTAAGACTGCAATTTGGGCATACTGATTGTTCAAAATGCAAGTGATATGAATCGTTCATATGATGGGTTTCAATACCAGCCGGAAGGTCTATGAATCCCTCCCACTTATGGTGAAACAGGGACTTTGCTTGGTCCCGTTTTCCTGGTGGGCGGGCAAGGCCTATAGGGAAACTTTTGCTCGAGGCTCGTGGTTTGACCGGGCCAGCCGGGAAGAACTGTTGCACTATCAGGAGCAGCGTTTGCGCAAGGTCCTGCGTTTTGCCGTGGATCAGGTGCCTGCATACCAGCATCTTCGCCAAATCGTGGAGCGACTTGAGCCTTTTGAGACGCTCAAGGCATTTCCCCTTGTGGATAAGGATACGCTGCAGGCCAACCTGGCGAATTACCTGTCGCGTGATTTCAACAGGATGCCTCACTATGAAGTTACGACTGGTGGGACCGGTGGCAACCAACTGCGTTTTTTTGTTGATGATTCTTCTCAGGCCGTAGAGACAGCGTTTGTGCATCGTTGTTGGGCCCGCGTTGGCTATACACCCAGGTGCAAGAAAGCAACATTTCGTGGTGTCGGCTTTTCTAAATCGGCCAATGGTCTTTTCTGGCAGCACAACCCAGTGTACAACGAACTGCAGTTCTCTCCTTTCCATATGTCAGAGACGAATCTGGCGTCCTATGTGCAACATCTTGCCAAATATTGTCCTCAGTACTTGCACGGCTACCCTTCCGCTATAGATATCTTTGCGGAATATGTTTTGAGACACGGCCTACAGGATGCACTACCTCAGATTAAAGCGGCATTTCTTGTCTCGGAAGGAGTGACAACCGACCAGCGCGATCGAATCGAAGCCGCCTTCAGAACCCGCGTGTTTTCCTTCTATGGTCACAGTGAGCGTGTCATCTTTGGTGGGGAGTGCGAGAGGAATTCCACATACCATCAGTTTCCGGATTACGGCTATCTTGAGGTCATCGGCGAAAACGGCCTACCGTGCCGATCAGAAGGTGACCGTGGTGAACTCGTGGGAACTGGCTTTCTTTGTCGCTGCATGCCACTGATTCGGTACCGAACGGGGGACTACGCTACCCTACTTGAGCCAGACTGTGAGTGCGATCGAAAATGGGATCGATTCACGGATATTGAGGGGAGATGGAAACAAGACATGCTCGTAGGCAGAACGGGTGCACGCATTTCCCTCGCTGCACTGAATATGCATGGCCCGATGTTTGCCAACGTCAGGAGGTACCAGTACTATCAGGATACAGCCGGCGAGTGCATAATCAAAATGATGGTGACAGATTATTTCACAGAAAACCAAAGTACCTGTATCCGGCGAGCATACGAGGATAAAGCTGGCAGCGAGATCAACTTCTCGGTTGAGATCGTAGACGATATGCCGTTGACCGAACGCGGAAAGTTCAAGAGGCTGGACGCTCGCCTTTCGGAACAACATACGTTATGTGCGGGAGCGTTCAATGGATCGATGCGACAGGCTTAGACAGAGGCTCTATCGGCTTGATCAATTGGATAATGACTATATCTTCCTTAGGACGATCGAGGCCTGTATCGTACCAGGTTCCGTTGTGCTGGATCTCGGCGCAGGAACGGGCTTCAAATTCAGATATGACCTCAAATCCAAGGTCGAGCCGGGTGGTGAGATCGTAGGTGCTGACTTTGATTCCCGCGTGTGTGAGAATCCATTGCTTCATCGGGGCGTCGTGCTTGACGGAGCAAGGCTTCCATTCGACGATGGGATATTTGACGTCGTATTCTCTCGATACGTATTAGAGCACGTGGTCAATCCGTCGGAGTTTCTGAGTGAGGTGCATCGGGTCCTTAAGGCCGGTGGATCGTTTCTGTTTCTTACCCGAATAAGTGGCACTACGTCGCCATCGCGTCCAGATGCACGCCGCATACGTTTCATGCCTGGTACAATAGACTGCGCGGGCGCGAGGATACGGATACTTTTCCCACGGTCTATCGGCTCAACAGTCGACGCACCATCCGACGTCATTTCCAGAATACCGGGTATCTCGAAAAGGAACTCATAACGCGAGAGTGCTGTCCAAATTATCTCACTTTGGCAACTCCGCTTTTTCTCCTCGGCGTCGCGTTCGAACGGCTCGTGAACTTCAGTGACATATTCGCTGGGTTGCGTGTGAATATATTGGGCCATTACTCCAAATCCAAGTGAAGACTATCTGCCCAAAACTCAGACGTGTTGCCTGGACGGTCCGTTACCTCAAAGCCTGCCAGATCGAGGAGTGGGTCCGTCGTCGCGTGGTTCGCTCGCTCGAGCGGTACGTGAATGCAAACGACCAAGCTGTGGCAAAGTACGCTGGATGCGCCTGGCCGAGCGCAGTGAGCTTTCTTCCCCCGCGTGCCCAGGGCAACCGGGCCGACGCGATCTGCAAGGGTTATCTTCGATTCCTCAACGCCGAGGCAACGGTCGGTTTCCCACCGAAGTGGCACTCGTCTCAGTTACCGAAGCTTTGGCAGTACAACCTGCATTATTTCGAATGGCTCTGGGCTTTGAACTACTGGCAGGCTAGGTCTGTCGTCCTCGATTGGATTGAAAAGTACCATCAGAAGGGCGATGCCATAGGCTGGGAGCCTTACCCCACATCATTGCGGCTGGTTAACTGGTGTGCTCTTTTCTTCGGCAGGTTCCGAGGGCGGGTTGAAGGGGATCATGCATTCATGGATAAGCTGTGGAGCAGTGTCTGTAGGCAAGCCCAGTGGCTCACGAAGCATCTGGAGACCCATCTGTTGGGCAATCACTACTTGGAGAATGGGGCTGCACTGGCCTTTGTCGGTAGTTGCTTCAAAGGTGAACGAGCACGCAGGTGGTTTGAGAAAGGGTACGGCATCCTACAGGAACAGATCCACGAACAGATCCTTCCGGACGGCATGCATTTTGAATTATCCCCGATGTATCACTGCCGTGTGATGTACGTCCTAGCAATGCTGATGGCGACGGGCAACCGGCAATTCAGTAAACTGATTGTCGAACCTCTCGAGAGGATGGTCGAGGCGTTGAATGCCGTTTGTCATCCGGATGGCCAGATTGCATTGCTCAGCGACAGTGCCTTCGGCATCTATAATGAGCCCGCCGAGTTGAGGTCTTTTTGGGAAAGCCGGGCACAGGTGACCGGGCCCGGACGGGAGGTTTTAGAAGGCTGCTTTAGCCTGTCGCACGCTGGGTATTACGGCTGGCGAGATCAGAAGGGGAACTACATTGTCTGTGATGCCGGGAAGATTGGGCCAGACTACATTCCGGGTCATGGTCATGCGGATATATTCAGCTACGAACTCTCTTTGGCCAGCCGGCGGGTGGTAGTGGATTCTGGTGTCCACAACTACGAAGTCTCGTGCATGCGCCAGTACAATCGATCCACAGAAGCCCACAATACGGTGGAGATAAACGGGCAGGATCAATGTGAGATGTGGCGGTCGTTCCGGGTCGCTCGTCGTGGATACCCTCACGATGTGTCGTGTGAGACGACCGAAGACGGTTTCCAGTTAAGTGGCTGGCACGATGGTTATGGGCGGTTGCCGGGAAAGCCCGTCCACCACCGGTTTCTGAAATGGACGGCATCCGAGGGACTAGCTGTTTATGACACGGTCACGACTTCGAAAACGGTGCAGGCTGTTTCGAGGATTCACCTTCATCCAGATTGTGCAATCGTCGATTGCAGTGATAGGGCGGTGATTGTTGCCTGTGGGGAAGTGCGGTTTCGGGTCATTGGCGTCAAATGCGATGAACTGAAACTCGAGCAAGGATGGTACTGTCCTGAATTCGGTTGCAGGCATAAAACCAATGTGATTTGCTTGTCAAGCGAAGGTAAGGATGTTGAGATTGGCTATCGGTTGATTCGATTGAAGTTGTACGAAAAAAAATCGGAGAGTCCGGCCAACGTGAAAAGCAAGGATGATTGCACCGAAATTTCGTCAGACGTGATGGCGCCAAAACACCTGTTGTTCGGTCACGCATGACGTTGTTAAGCCGATAAACTCAATCACTCACCTCATAAAATTACTATAGCTTCCTGCTTGCTGCATACGATATCCGTTTGATGGGTCTGTACAAAAATCTACAGAACTTTAGCATTGGAGGAATCGAATGAGGATCATGTTTCTAACTCATTATTTTACGCCCGAAGGAAATGCACCTGCTTCACGTGTGCATGAGATGGCAAAACGGTGGGTCGCTTCCGGTCAGGACGTCCACGTCATTACATGTGCTCCCAACATGCCTGATGGTATTGTCTATGAGGGATACTCTAACAAATTTAAACAAACCGAAATGGTTGGCGGCATTCGTGTTACGCGTGTGTGGACATATATCGCTGCTAATAAGGGGACTTTGAGACGGATTCTGAACTATGTATCTTACATGATTATGGCTTCTCTTGCGGGATTGTTTGCAAAAAGGCCGGATATTATTGTCGCAACAAGTCCTCAATTTTTTTGTGGGTGGGCCGGTGTCATTCTAAGCAAGCTCCGGCGATTGCCGTTTATTCTTGAGATTCGGGATATATGGCCTGAGTCTATTGTTGCTGTTGGAGCCATGCATAACAAGCGTCTGTTGTCATTGCTGGAGAAGATGGAGATAGCTATGTATTCTGCGGCTGATCATATTGTGACCGTTGGAGAAGGATATAGACAAAGGTTGATTGAGAAGGGTGTTCCGCTGGAGAAGATCTCTATTGTCATGAACGGCATTGATAAAGAGGTGTTTTGCCCGTGTGAGCCGGACGCGACGCTTATAAAAAAGTGGGGGCTTGCAAACAAGTTTGTTTGCAGCTACGTGGGAACCGTCGGGATGGCGTCAGGTCTTGATACCGTATTGCACGCAGCCAAAAGGCTTAAAAACATGCGGCGAAGCGATATACATTTTATGATAGTCGGCGATGGGGCGATACGGTCCGACCTTGAAACGAAAGCGAGAAATATGGGGCTGGACAACATCACTTTTACAGGAAGGCAACCCAAAGAATTGATGCCGAACTACTTGTCTGTTACCGATTCGTGTCTGGTTCATCTTCGAAAGACGAAGTTGTTTGAAACCGTAATACCATCCAAAATATTTGAGGCTGCGGGTATGGCCAAGCCTATCATTATTGGGGTGGCCGGTTATGCAAAACAATCGGTTCTTGAAGCAAAGGCAGGCATTGCTATCGAGTCCGAGAACGCCAGTGAGCTTGTTGCGGCTGTTGTTAAGCTGGCAGGGAATCCTGAGCAGAAAAGAATGCTGGGAGAAGCTGGGTATCGTCATTTTGGACACAATAACGATCGGGCTAATCTAGCACACGACTACCAGACTATTATTGAGTTGGTAAACAGCAAGGCCAAGCGTAAGCCCAGTACTGTGCGTGTTTAGAATAGTAGCAGTCGATCATCCGTTCCATGCAGAATGTGAAAACTCGGAAGGCCTAGGTAATGACGCCAAGCAGAGTAGGATTATTATTTCTTTTGAGTGTCAATGCTGTCGGCAGCGGCAGTACTATAGATCCTCTTTCTATTATTCCTACGCCGAAGAAGGTGTGGGAGTTATCTGACAGTAGTATATATGTTGATTCAAGTTGGCGTATCGTAGTAGATATGAATAGTCAAGAGGTCTATTCTTCCGCGCAGTATTTGCGGGATGCCATTAGTGAAAAAGCTGTCCAGGTGAATCTCTGTATCGAGAATATTCAAGAAACTGATCTCCCCTTAGATCCCTGCATTCTCAGCGGCAGGAATAGGGAAAGTGAGCGAGCCTGTTGTGCGTACTAGAAGTGCATTCCATATAGATGTAGAAAAGTACTGTCGAGTTTTGTACAAAACAGCTGATCCAGGTGTAATTCGCAAAGTCAAATTACTGGTTATGAATATGGGTCTGCATTGCATCGCAGTCTATAGATTCGGTCAATTCGCAATGGAATTTAAAAGAAGGCACAAAGTAATAGGAAAACCAATCCGATTTGCCTATCTTCTAATGAACTACATTGTCCTACTGGTGCACAAAACCGAGTTTCATGAACGTAGTAAGATTGGTCCAGGCTTTCATATTAGTCACGTGGGAAACATATTTATAGGGCCGTGCAAGATAGGAGCCAACTGCACCGTTACTCACAATGTGACAATAGGCCAGGGATTTGAGTTGAGTGGCAATAGAGTTCCTATTATTAGGAATAATGTATGGATAGGAACCGGCACGGTGATCAGCGGTAATGTGACAATAGGCGACGGCGCCACAATATCGGCCGGATCTATATTGACTAGAAGTATCCCTGAGAAATGTCTTGTGGCGGGGAATCCAGCGAGGGTGATCAACCGGGAATATGACAACAGTAGAATGATTGTCTATGAAATGAATCATTGGCCAGGTAGAGTGATCGGACCAGGAAGGGAAGAAACAGAAATGTTAACGTGAGTTGCGTTTCTGTTTGTCCAGTTCGGACAAGAACGGGCGATCAGAGAAGGAGAAAAGCAGTATGCCAAAATTGTGGGGTGTTCTATTGGGTTTATGCCTGAGTGTGGGCCCTGTGGTGATGGGGGCGAGCTACGAGGTGCCTATCACATTGCCAGCGTACGACAAGGCCGATCAGGTTATTCGTATGCCGGAAGACTGGGCTACGATCAATGATTCTGATAAGCGTATCTTCGTTGTCGAACCCGGAGATTATCGTAGTGTGGGAAGAATAACGCTGACCGCAAGCGGCACAGCTGTTACCCCGCGGTACTTGATACTCAAATCAGCCACAGAAGATCATGCAACCCATGCCAGCCAGTTCCCGGAAGCCGAGCAGGCAGTTATTAGCTCGCTAGAAATAGAGGGTGCAGACTTCTGGATAGTGGATCGTATCTCAATTGTCGACACCCCGGTCTACACCAGTCCGGTCTTGATCCACAGTGCTGCCACGGACAATATACTGAACCGCATGCGTATTCAGAACATTGCTTATGCATCGTTCATCAGGCATGGCTGTCACCGAAATGTTATCCAAAACAGCTTGATCGGAGGTCAGAGACAGGAATTGTATAATGGGAGATGGGTCTACATGGAACGCGTTGCCTTAGGCCTTTCTCAATCCGGGAGCGATGAACACCCCGTGAGGATAGAGGATACTGTTTTCGTCAATAATGAGATTTACAACATGACGGACGGTATCCAATTGACAGCCCTACGGCTGGATGATCCTGGGTACGTTTATAGATGCTTCAGGGCGGCTGAGCAGTGAGTTGGACGTGAAATGCCTCCCAATCGCCGTTGCTGCCGCGCAGAAGGTTCGGGATCATGGAATTTGCTACCGCCGTAGCTAACGGCTGATGTTGGGGGCAACATTTGAAAAGAGATATCAGATGGGACTGACCGCAAAACCAATCCCGATACTAATGCTGGTAGGGATAGCCCTGGTGATTGCCGTGGGACTGCTGATCGTGGGAACCTCGCTTCGGGTGTATAAGGGTACGAGCAGCCAAGTGGTCCGATGTCTAGCGGACATGCCTGCAGACGTTTGGGCGCGATTGACCGAGGTAGCGATTTTCTTTGGCCACAGGTCTGTGGGCAATAACATCGTAGACGGGATACGGGATCTGATGGATAGCCACGGTTTTCTTAACCTTCGCATTAACGAGACCAAGGCTGCTGACCGGGTCGACGGTGCTATGCTCGTTCATGCGCCGGTGGGCCGGAACCTGGAACCTGAGTCCAAGATCGCGGAGTTCAAGAGGATTATGGAGGGAGGATTAGGAGAGAAGGTGGATATTGCCTTCTTCAAGTTCTGCTTTGCGGACATAGTGAGCCACTCGAATCCTGACGCGATTCTGGCCGCGTACTGTGAGACCATGGAGGCACTGAAGGCCCGCTTTCCAGAGGTTGTATTTGTGCACGTCACGGTCCCTTTGTGTGCACCACCCAAGACGGCGAAGGGCATTCTGAAAGCGAACGTCAAGCGAGTCCTAGGTCGTTCAACTGTCCTGGACGATAACCGCGTGCGGGCGCGATACAATGAGCTTCTGCGAGAGAGGTTTTCCGGAAAGGAACCTTTGTTTGACCTCGCTCTATACGAGACTTTGGGGCCAGACGGTCTGCAACACTCCAGTCTGTGGAGGGGCCATGAGGTTCCCGTTCTCGTACAATCCTACACGGACGACGGAGGCCATCTCAATGTACTTGGCCGACGACATGTGGTGGAACAACTGCTGATAAAACTGTTAGACCTTGCAAGTTCTGGATAATCTCGTGGAATATGTTGAATTTAGAAAGGACGAGAACGCGATGCAAATTCAAAGTGAGATACGAAATTACATCATAGAAAACATCCTATTTGGGGATGAAGAGTTACTTGATGTTGATACATCCTTTCAAGAAAATGGGATTCTTGATTCGATAGGTTTCCTTGAGATCATCACATTTGTGGAAGAGGAATTCGGCATTGAGATTGCAGATAGTGAGGTTGTCCCAGAAAACCTCGGCTCGTTACGAAGGATATCCAGTTTTGTTGAGGAAAAGTTAATGAGAAAACAATCATATAATTCGGCATTCTGATTATCCACAATATTATCTTCACGTTCCTCCTGTGTCGGAATGCTTAAGACAGTTCTTTGTTATGAATTATGAAGGAGCAATGTTATGAGTAATAAATTTTTGCGAACATTAATAGTTGTTCTATGTGTCCTAAATGGACCAAGTTTGGCAAATCGCACAGAACCGCTAATTATCGATCATACCTGTACTGATATCACACAGATACCTGAATGGGCAATCCTACAAGCTAAGAAATCGCTTCATATTGCTTACGGGCACACATCGCACGGTTCCCAGATCACAAGCGGAATGAGCGGACTGATGGATTTTGCCAATGGTGGTGGGAAAGGCCTGTCATTGCCGGAAAATATCTTTGACTGGAACAATGGAGGCGTGGACGGGGCACTCGATCTGCATAACAATGCCATGCATGGTGACGTCGGGTATTATCCTCAGTGGATCGACAATACGAGAGCATATCTGGGCGATCCGCAGAATGCGGATGTCAATGTCATTATGTGGTCTTGGTGCGAACAGGCAAGTGACAAGTACGCCAATAACAAACTATTTACTGAGTATCTTGACCCGATGAGCCAGTTGGAGAGGGACTATCCCCACGTTACATTCGTGTATATGACGAGCATTGTTTTTCATGCCGCTGATGCCAACAACAAAGCTGCCAATCAAATCATTCGGGACTACTGTGAGGCCAACAACAAGGTGCTCTACGACTTCGCCGACATCGAGAGTCACGATCCGGATGGTACGTACTATGCCTTTCCAGATGACGGTTGCGAATACTATGCTTCACGGACCGGAACATATGTTGGCAACTGGGCCGAGGAGTGGCAGGATAGTCATGTACTCGGCATTGACTGGTACCAATGTGATTCTCCGCACAGTCAGCCACTCAACGCAAATCAAAAGGCTTATGCTGCCTGGTGGCTTTTTGCAAGACTGGGTGGCTGGTCCGACACGGAATGCCAGTCTAACGTAGCAGATCTTGATTTAGATGGAATGGAATTGTGAATCTGTCTGATTTCGCCATTTTCAGCCTGAATTGGCTTGAAGACTAATAGAAGCTGTTATAAAATATAGAAACAGATGCGTCAAAAAGTGAGTTCATTAAACTATCGAACTCACTCTGGCGTTTTAGCCGAAGCGTAGGCGAAAACATAATATGAAGCGGCGACATAGTGATTCGAATTTTCACATTCCTTTTGCTGCATAGATCAATCCGACTAAGGAAAGGCAACTTCCAACCAATCAAGAAGGGACTCCGTTAAAGCTTTATTTCGTGAGAGAACCATCTCATGTTATCTGATAATTACCGATATAAAAGATCGGCCATCAAGGGTATACATTCAAGGGGCAGTATATGTGTGGTATAGCAGGTATCTGTAATATGGTTGGTCCGGAAGGTGTGAGTTTGAGAACTCTCAGGAGTATGGTTGGCACTCTTTATAACCGTGGCCCGGACGAAACCGGCTATTACCTCGATGACTATATTGGATTAGGGCATGCCCGATTGAGTATAATCGATCTTTCCGGCGGCACGCAGCCGATTCACAACGAAGACAAAAGTCTCTGGATCGTTTATAACGGGGAGACTTATAACTATCCCGAGCTGCGAAGTCAATTACAACAAAAAGGTCACCGTTTCTATACGGCAACAGATACGGAAGTCCTCCTCCATCTTTATGAAGAGCACGGAGCGGATTGTCTGGGCAGGCTGAACGGCCAATTCGCACTGGCCATCTGGGATGTGAAAAAGAAGGAACTGTTCCTGGCCCGCGACCGAGTCGGGATTCGGCCTTTGTATTACACCGTCCTGGATAATACCTTGATCTTTGCCTCCGAGATCAAATCGATCTTCGTCAATCGGGAAGTTCCCCGGCAGATCGATCCGGTGGCAATGGACCAGATCTTTACGTTCTGGACCACGCTGACGCCGAGAACGGTATTCAGGGACATCTACGAATTGCCTCCCGGCCATTCTATGAAGGTCTCCGGCGGCAAAGTGACTCTCCAGAAATACTGGGATATTCCTTTTGGTCCGCGTTCGGAGCAAACCGACCTGGCTCCGGCAGACATCTGTGGGCACCTCCGGGAACTGTTGCTGGATGCGGCAAAAATCCGGCTGCGGGCGGATGTGCCGGTCGGCTGTTATCTCAGCGGCGGGCTCGATTCCTCCGCCGTGACCAGTCTGGTCGTCAGGAACTTTGATCGTGATGTCAGAACGTTTGGGATTCGTTTTGAGCAGGCCGGTTTCGACGAAGGGGAGCATCAAAATCGAATGGTCTCCTGGCTCAACGCGAATCACTCTGAGATTTGGGCCACAAACGAAAAGATCGGAGCCTCTTTACCGGAGTGTGTATGGCACTGCGAGCAGCCTCTTTTAAGAACCGCACCGGTTCCGTTATTTTTACTCTCGGAGCTGGTCAACCGGAGCGGGCTGAAGGTTGTCCTGAGCAGCGAAGGGGCGGACGAGGTCTTCGGGGGCTACAATATCTTTCGAGAGGCGAAAATCAGGCGGTTCTGGGCGCGATCTCCCGATTCTCAAAGGCGTGCCGAACTCATCGGCCAATTGTATCCATACATCTTTGATCATCCCCGGCTCAAGCGGACATTGCAATCGTTCTTTGCCAGAGGCCTGGAGAATGCGGATGATCCACTTTTCTCACACATGATCCGATGGGGCAATACAAGTAAGATTCAAACGTTCTTTTCCGCCGATTTTCGAGAGGCTATCGGCGACTACGATGGATATGAGCATCTCAGAGAGAATCTGCCGTCCGATTACGATACATGGGACTATCTTTCCAAAGCTCAATATCTGGAGACGGCAATTTTTCTGAGCAATTATCTTCTCTCTTGTCAGGGAGACCGGGTGGCAATGGCCCATTCGGTGGAGATCAGGCTGCCGTATCTCGATCCGCGCGTGATGGAGTTCATGGGCCGGGTGCCAGCCAAATGGAAGATCATGGGTTTGAACGAAAAGCATATTCTCAAAAAGGCTTTCCAGGGTATTCTGCCGAAAGAGATTGTCCGGCGCCCGAAACATCCTTACCGTGCTCCCATCAAGCAGAGCCTGCTCAATGAAAAAACCGCCGGTTATACCCAGGAGATGCTCTCGGAGACATCGTTAAAAAAGACAGGGCTGTTTGATAGTAATAAGGTATCAAAACTGCTCCGGAAAATTCGAGCAACGGATCATCCGGGCGAGGTCGATAGCATGGCCCTTGTGGGTATTCTATCTTCTCAGCTTATTTATCAACAATTTGTGGAGAACTTTTCCACCAAGGCTGATTCTGCCGCTCCGGGAAATCTTATTGTAGATCGAAGGTCAGAAGCTATGCAATTTGCGGATTGAAGGTTGACGGCCGGACTGATGGAGAAATAATCGGAGATATGAAAAAAGTCGAATTCGATCCAACTTTAGTGCATGGCTGGCTTCGCCGCTCCGCTCGGCGTTTTCCGGACAAAGAAGCTCTTATATGCGGACAGCAGCGATGGACTTATAAAGCTCTTAACCAGCGTTCAGACCACTTGGCTGCTGCTTTGCAGGATGTGGGAGTTCGTCGGCAGGACAGGGTCGTTGTGCTTCTGGACAATTCCTCGGAAACCGTGATTTCATTATACGGTATTCTCAAAGCCGGCGGTGTCTTTGTTATACTGGCCGGCTCGGTCAAGGGAGCCAAACTGAGATACATCATGGAAAATGCTGAAGCTAACGTTTTGATTACCCATACAAGTAAATCCAGGATTGTCAGCGATAAGTTAGGCCAAATCCGACGAGACCTTAAAGTAATTTGGGTCGGTCCGACAAACCAAATACCCAAAGAATTTGCACAATCTTCTCTGAGTTGGTCTGAAATATTTTCGAACTGCAGCAATAAAGTCGGAGATAATCAAGAGAATGGCCGACTGCCTCGCTGTGTTGATGTAGATTTGGCGGCACTTATTTATACCTCAGGTTCTACAGGTGAACCAAAAGGAGTTATGTCGACGCACCATAACATGATCTCAGCAGCTCGGAGTATCATGCAGTATATTGGGAACGAACAAGACGATGTCATACTCGACGCGCTGCCGCTATCCTTCGATTATGGGTTGTATCAGGTGATTATGGCCGTCATGTTCGGGGGGGGCGTGGTGCTGGAGCAGTCGTTCATCTACCTTCACAACATCATGACGCGGATCGCGGAAGAGAAGGTAACCGGGTTCCCCATTGTACCAATTATGGTGGCCATTCTGCTCAAGATGCGAGATCTGAGCGAATACGACCTCAGTTCCCTGCGGTATATCACCAATACCGGTGCGGCATTGCCGGTCCAGCATATTCGCAGCCTTCAACAACTCTTGCCCCATGTCAAGATATTCTCGATGTTCGGCCTGACAGAGTGCAAGCGTGTCGGCTATCTTGAGCCGGGGGAGTTGGGCAAGAGGCCTGGATCGGTTGGAAAAGCTATGCCGAACTGTGAGGTCCTCGTCGTGGACGAAGATGGAAACGAAGTGGGTCCTGGGGAGATTGGAGAACTGATAATCAGAGGTTCCAATGTCATGCAAGGCTACTGGAGTGATCCCCAAATGACTTCCAAGGTCTACCATCCAGGCATCTATCCGGCCTCAAGATGGTTGTATTCGGGTGACTATTTCAGAAAAGACGAGGATGGCTTTCTGTATTTTCTGGGCAGAAAGGATGACATGATCAAGACCAGGGGGGAACGCGTCAGCCCCAAGGAGGTGGAGAATGTCATATGTGAGCTGGAAGGAGTTGTAGAGGCGGTGGTAGTCGGCATACCTGATGAGATTCTCGGTCAGGCTGTTAAAGCCTATATAGTACCTGCGCCAGCGGCTAAGATAACCGGAAAGCAGGTAATGAGATACTGCACTGCAAATATGGAAACCTTTATGGTTCCAAGATATATCGAATTCATAGATGAGCTGCCCAAAACGCTGAATGGTAAGATTGACAAAAAACAGTTGAAGAGCACAGAGATTAAACAGATATGACTGTCGAAGCATCATTCTCTGCGGAGGTGCTAAAACTGCATTGCGCCAGAGAGACACTAAAGATAACGAACAAACTTCGCGAGATAGTTTTGAAGCGATTCAAGAAGCGAGGTATAGTAGTTGCCTTGTCCGGCGGCATCGACAGCAGCGTAGTAGGTGCCCTTTGTGTTCGTGCGCTGGGCAAAGATCGTGTTTTTGGTCTTTTAATGCCGGAGAAGGACTCTGCCCCGGAAACTCACGAGCTGAGCCAGCTTATCAGTGACCATCTGGAAATAACAACGGTTTGTGAGGACATCACTGTCGTTTTACAGGCTCTGCGATGTTATCAGCGACGCGATGATGCAATAAGGAGTGTAGTGCAGGAATACTGCCCAGGCTTCAAGTGCAAGATTGTCCTGCCCAGCGTTTTAGATGATGACAGGTATAGGATTTTTTCGGTAGTGGTTCAATCTCCTGATGGTAGGCAGAAAAAAGTCAGATTGACGCTGAGTGCCTATCTCGGGATTGTGGCTGCTACCAATTTCAAACAGCGTGTGCGTAAGATGCTGGAATATTACCATGCCGACCGACTCAACTACGTCGTTGTCGGGACACAGAACCGACAGGAATATGACCAGGGTTTTTTCGTCAAGCTTGGTGACGGTGCCGCTGATATCAAACCCATTGCGCATCTTTATAAAACTCAGGTCTATCAGATGGCGGAATTTCTTGGTGTCCCGGAGATAATCTGTAAGCGCCCGCCCACGACCGATACCTATCCAATGCGGCAGAGCCAGGAAGAGTTCTATTTTCCCGTCCCTTATGACAAAATGGATTTGTGTTTGTACGGAAAGAACCACGGAGTCCCGTCCGAAGAGGTTGCTCCTGCGGTCGAAATGACAGCCCGGCAGGTTGAGCGTGTCTATCGTGACATTGACGCCAAGCGAAACGCCACACGCTATCTTCATACACATTCCCTGCTGGTCGATAAGGTCGAGGAGATCTCATTGTGATTAACCCTTTAAGCTGATCAAGAAAATGATTTGTATGTCTAATCAGTGGTATGAAAGTCAAAGCCCGCTATATTTTCATAGCTGTAGTGGTCGTATTGGATAACTACAAAACGGAGGGATACATATTGATAGATTTTTCCAATGAACACATTGTAATTACCGGTGGAGCAGGATTCTTGGGTCAGCATTTGCAAAAAGAACTGGTCAAATGCGGTGCGTCACAGGAAAAGCTATTGATACCCCTTATTGAAGATTAGGACCTAACTAAAGAAGGTGATGTCATACGGATGTACGATGACATGAATCCGACCATAGTGATTCACCTTGCTGCGGAAGTCGGAGGGATCGGGACGAATCGGGAGAATCCCGGACGGTTCTTCTACGCAAACACGGCCATGGGCTTACACCTTATTGAACATGCGCGTCTCCGGGGCATAAAGAAGTTCATCCAAGTCGGCACGGTATGTGCATACCCGAAGTTCACTCCTGTACCATTCAAGGAAGAAAACCTTTGGAACGGCTATCCCGAGGAAACCAACGCCCCATATGGCGTTACCAAAAAGGCTCTACTTGTTATGCTCCAAGCCTATCGGGAGCAGTATGGCCTGAACGGTATTTACCTTCTGCCAGTGAACCTGTACGGCCCGGGCGACAACTTTGATCTCAATTCCAGCCACGTGATCTCAACTCTTATCCGCAAGTTCTGCCATGCGTTCGATGCGGGCGCTGAGCAAGTCGTCGTCTGGGGTACCGGAAAGGCCAGCAGGGAGTTTTTATACGTCGAAGATGCCGCACGTGGCATTGCGATGGGAACGCAGAACTACAACGGCCCCGAGCCAGTTAATCTGGGTGCCGGTTTTGAGATCAAGATTAAGAATCTCGTTGAAACGATAGATAAAGGAACTGACCGGCTTCGGGGGAAAACTTACCTGGGATACGAGCAAACCCGACGGTCAGCCACGCCGCTGTCTTGATACGAGCCGTGCAAAGGAACTTTTCGGATTCGAGACCCAGATACCATTTGAGAAAGGCCTGAGGCGAACTATCGCCTGGTGGCGTGAATACGGAATCCGTGAATGCAAATCAGCTTGCGCGGGTGACCTTTATCTTTAGAACAAGGAAAGGATAACCATTACTTTTATTGAAGTATTAATCTGAAAGCTGACAGTTGACAGCAAATCGCTTGAGGCAAAAAAGAAAAACCGGTATCGTTAGGTAGTTCGGTACTTTTCACAAAGTTCCGCCAAAAACTGCCTTATCCTTAACGAACCCGGGACCGGAGAGCCACGGATGGCTCTCCTTTTTTATGTGTGCCGAGCATGTTCGGCAACTTGGAGGTGTAAGTCCTCTACACAACCTGATGGAGGTGAAGTGTTAGCGAAGCGCAAGAGCGTTGCCGTGAGGCAGGGTTCTAAGGAAGCGTGGAGCAA